>ERZ857693.1369-NODE-1369-length-30936-cov-7.289466_pt1 | contig 30936 bp, 24 predicted proteins | sample MGYA00519765_ERZ857693 | MGnify/ENA primary metagenome ERZ857693 (study PRJEB31778, sample SAMEA3449354) | human gut metagenome | biome: human gut; feature: human-associated habitat; material: faeces | place: United Kingdom | collected 2010/2012 ... | reverse complement strand
TATCAGTTCATTATAAAAATATCAAATTTTTGTCTTGACAACTGAGCCATTATAGAGTACTTCTTTACGGAAGTTAACAAGTAGTTATGGATAAACTTTAAATTAACTTTTGTAATGAAAATGTGATGGAAAGAGGTTGTGTATGACAAGGAAACAGATATGGTCGGTTATTAGAAAATTAGATTATACATTAGATGATAATACAATGGAAATTATCACGGATGATATATATAATAAGATATTGACGAATACATATGATTTTTCAAAATATAATTGTAAAATATTTACTCAACAAAATAAAAAAAGAAAAATCTATATTTATGACAGGTTATCTGTTGAAAATGTTTTATGTCACTATCTAAAGAAGCAGATAGATAATATATTTAATATCCGATATGCAAGTAGAAGTAGAATTATGAACAGGTTATTTAATACATTACCAGTAATGAAAAATATGAATGACTTTGTAATTGTACGGGCAGATTTTAAATCGTTTTTTGATAGTGTCTTATCTGAACATGTGTATAATGAATATATTAAACAATCGTTATTAAAGCGAAAAGACAAGGAAATTTTAGAAACATACATTCAAATATTTGAATATTGTTATGCGGGATTGTGTTTATCGAATGGGTTAGCTGAAATTATTTGTCGTGAATTTGATAATCATATTATGGCGAGACTTGAGAAATATGGTGTTTTTTTTTATGAAAGATATGTAGATGATATGCTGATAATTACAAACAGTTTTTTGGCTCAAGATAAGTTTATGGAAATAATGGATGACACTATTGTTGAGGTGTTTGGAAATTGTCCTGTAAAGATAAATATAAATGCTGGAAAGTTTTCGTATATAACAAAGAGAAATTTAGTGTTAGACAATAGATTTAATTTTTTAGGATATGATTTTAATATGAAGCAAGATACGAATAAAATATATTTTGAATACGGTATTGCGGCCAAAAAGATAAACAAGTATTCCAATATAATTGAAAAGGCATTTCAAGAATATAGCAAAACAAATGATATGGAAAAACTGAGGCAACGAATAAAATTGTATTCATCAAGGGTTGTTATTGGTAGAGCTATAGAAGGTAGGAATTTTGATTGGTTGACTAAAGGAGTGGTTGCTAACTATAATGAGTTAAGGTATAGGATGGATGAATTATCTGAGGAAACAGAAGTTTTTTTGAAAAAGCTATATTTTCATTTTCTGAAAAAGTACAATTGTAAACGGCCGTATTTTCTTGACAACAAACAAAATGAAGAAAGCATTTATAATTTGTATTCTTCTTTATCTAGAAATAGAACCTTGGTTTTCGAGAAAAGTATAGGGATATCTGAAAATACGATAATTAAGTGGATAAAAAAAATAGATCCCGCATATTCTGAGTGGGGAAAGGACTATTATAGAATTGTAATGGATTATCTAACTATTTTGAAAATAGAATAGGTTCATTTCTTGCGAAATGAACCTACTCCGTTACAATGTATTCTCTTTCCTAATGAAAGTACCTTGTACAGCTGACGTGTGTAACAGGAGAATAATAATAGCCCTAGGTTATGTAATATGCTCTTGTTACGTGAACAGTATACTGTTCAATACTATTATGAAACTATATGGAGAAAAAGTCAATGGATTTAAATAATATTAAGAGAAATCAATTAGATTATATTTTAACAGATATATTGCCGACAGAATTGTCAGAGAGATTTACAGTTTTTTACTTTTACGAATTCTTGATGACAAAAAGAAAAGAATTGAAACAAATGAACAATTTTTTGATTTCAGTCAAAAATAAGTATGAAACAGGAATTATGTTTGGAGGTGGAGGCAGCGGACATGGTGGGCATAAAGGAAATAACTGGGTAACAATGCCTTTGAAATATACAATAATGAAAGAATTGCATACAGAAAGAGAAATAAGTTTACTGCAACCTATAGCTGCGGTAGAATTGTTAGCTTTTGTCTCGATATATCAAAAAGAATTAATAAATCTATTAGATATGAATTCAATTTTTTCGTTGAGACATCATCATAAAAATAATGAGTTGTGTTACAAGAATAAAAATAAATCAATTACAAAGTATTTTGTGGTAGAAAGCGCACAGATAGATAAAGACTTAATAGAGAAAACGGGAATGTTTTTTGATATTAAGCCATATAAGTCGATTGCATCTTTCACATCATCAGAGGAATGGTTGGTTTTGAATAGTAAGTATCATTATTTTATCAGAACTGATTATAAAGCATGTTTTGATAGTATATATACTCACACGTTTAAGTGGTTAATTGGGAAAGATGTGAATGATACAAAAGATTTTAAAAATACAAATATATATACGACCATAGATCGTATATTACAGAATATTAATGCGAGAACCTCGAATGGGATTGTAGTTGGACCAGAGTTTTCAAGAATGATAGCTGAAATATTATTACAGGCCATAGATAGAACGGTGTACAGTAAATTGTTAAATAGTGGGAAGACTGTTGGAGAGAACTATAATGTTTATAGATTTGTTGATGATATCTTTATATTTGCTGAATCAGAGGAACTTGCAAATGAGATAGTGCAAATATATTCGGAGATTTCTGCAAAATATTTATTAAGATTAAATGAAGCTAAATTATATAAAAATACAGTTCCGTTTGTATTGGATGAATGGATTAATGAAACTTCGATTTTTGCAAATAGAACAAGTGCGTGCTTGTTTCGTACAAAGGAGGAGCGGGAAATATGGCTACAGAAAGAAAAGCAAAATGACTTAGAGAAAGAGATAGTACCACATATTCTTAAAAGCAAAGCTTTGTATTATTCAAAAAGAAGTATAATGAATCAATTAAATGAACTTATTTGCAAATATCCGTCAAAGGACAGAACGATAGTGGCTTACTTTTTGGGGACAATTCTCAATAAGGTATCAAGAAATAAAGAAAATGTCAAAATTTTTTCGGAACATGTCACAGAACAGACTGTAGCAAACTTTATGGATTTAATATTTTATGCGTATTCATTCTTTCCTAACTATAATAATACACAACGATTTTTGTCCATTGTAAGTTATGTTAGAGATGAGTATGACATATTCGCATCATCTGAACAATTACAGAAATTAGTTAATAAATATGCTTTTATTTTTGACAAGGCAAATCTTAATGACATAATAAATTTAGTGTTATTTTGTGCTCATGCAAAAATAGAGATACCATATAGGCAAGAGCAAATGATTGTTTGTAAGTTGCGTGAAAAAGATGATCCAATTCTATGGGCATCCTATTTACTATATTCGCAGTATAGTACCAAATATTACAAAGAGATACGAGATGAAATAGGCGAGATTTTGTTAGAACGCATTGATGCGATCATAAAAAAAGACAGCATATACACATACAGAGAATTTTGGTGGGTAATTATATTTAATAAGTCGCCACATCTTACTATGACAGAGCAATCCAAAGTTGACAATTTAATTAACGAATTAAAAGTTAGTACAGCTGCAAATTTGAGTGCGGAGGAAATATGTGGAAATCTGTTTGTTGAATTTGTGAAAAAAAACAGTAGGCAGTTTTTTGAATGGGATATGGAAGAAAAAGACTTTTTGCGTAATTATACTTTTAAGACGTATGAAAGAAGTATATTTAAAAATTATCGAGAAAATGTAACCTCTCTTGCATGGGGAAGCTTTTGATATATTGTAATACTTCTTGTAAAGGTGAAAAATTGGAGGCGATACAATGACAAGTGAATTTATGAGAGATCTGCTTACAAAAGATGAAAAAATAACGGTAAAATACAAATCTTGTCAGCATGGTGTGCCGGAAGATGTATATAAAACGGTGTGTTATTTTCGAACAGATGTGGTGGATATAGTAAAGAGGATGCAGTTATAAGTATAATATTCGTAGCACGATGGGGAATGATACCAATAAAATGAATATAATTGACGATCAGGGTTAGTATCATTCCCATTAAGGAGCTGTTCTTGGAAACATGGCATCCGGTTTCACATTATGCAATAAGTATATTGGCATATATTCCAATTTCAAGATTGTTAGGTCAAGAAATATGCGTATTTTTGATATCTGTTTCCAAGAGATTTTTCTTTAGTTATACATAATATATTCTGCTCTATTCTCCGTTACGAATTCAAAACTAGTCTTTAAATTTTTTTATATTTTTTCAATCAGTATATCTGTAGAAGATATAAATGTGACACGGATTAGGTCGCCCTCCTGAGCGTTTATCTGTGCATACCAGTTGCCCAGTGCCATAAGATCTTTGTCGCCCGCAAATTGTTTTGCAAATGGATCGCCGGCGTTAGTACAACCCTGTGAACGAAGAAATCCGTGAATACAACGAATTATGTATCTTGTAAAGATTTGACAAAACTTATGGTAAATTAAAAAAAGGATTTATCTGGCTGCCCTGAACATCACAAAAAAATGGACTGGACGCCGCACGGATTGGTCTCAGATACGAACCCAGCTGACTTTGAAGAACGGCAGGAAAAAGCATCCTCGCAAAAGGCAAATCTTTCAGCATATTGACAACTTTTTGATTATGTGATTATATAATTATATAGGAGAGGTCATTTTATGGCAGTAAAATTCTGCCCCAATCGTAATGAGTTGGCCTTTTTTTAGACGACAGAGAGTAATCGTAAATGTAGCCAATGTGGATATGGAATGATTGTTTCGCCTAATTCGGGTAAAGGGGGGAGAGAAAAAAATGTGCGAACTGTGGGAAATCAACAGTTTTTGGCAATAAATGTAGCAGTTGTGGGGCCACATATAAATTAGCAAAACACTGAATAATCTGTAGGTGCGGTAGTTGCGGGGGTGCCCCTCAACAGCGTGTGTTTATTATAGGTTACAATTCAAATGTTTTTGTAAATGCAAAAAATAATTTATAAACAAACGATAGAAAGGGATGCTATGCAGAATGTTAGAAAAAAGAATATAGATTGAGAAAAAATAAGGAAAAAGGAAGATGATATAGTTATTGATGCTTAACAGGGTGGTTTAGTATATAATATTTTGAAATACTATTTTATCGAAGATGTTTTGGCATATAGCTAATAGAATGTAGGAATATCAGATATATCGATTTGGTGATAATTAATATGGGAGGTGCTATATATGGAAAAAGTAGTTAGTAAACCTATCAAAATAGATTTACATATACATTCGTTTTTTTCTAATCATAAAGATGGAAAAAAGGTAGCGTTTAATACTAAAGATAATATTCCGGTTCTAGTTTCTAAAATGAAGGAGAATAGGGTTGACATGTGTGCAATTACGGATCATGATAGATTTGATTTTGATTTATACAAAACATTGAAATCCTATGAAGGGAAAGGGTTACAAAAGGTTCTGCCGGGAGTTGAATTTTCTGTAAAGTTTGATGGTGAAAAAATCATTCATATAGTAACGATATTCGATGATAGGGATGAGAAGCGATTAAAGATTTTGGAGAGCCTTCTTGTTAATGGAATAGGGGAAAATAGGTATATTAATGGTGCATATTTAAGAGAAGATTATTTTGCCATTCTGAAAGAAGTGGGGCTTGATTTTGTTATGATTGCGCATCAGAAGAAAACACCTACATCTACGCAAAAACCCCATAAATCAGATGTTATGTCCCTTGGAAGAGAAATTTTTAATGAATTGTTGTTTATGGAATATTTTGATGCTTATGAGTTTAGACAACGTGATAATGAGATTTTTAATAAAAAGTTTTCTGTGGATAATGATGTTAGAGATAAGCTACGTTTTGTAACAGGATCTGACTGCCACGATTGGCGTTATTATCCGAATTCGAGCATTGGCGAGGATGATGTTCGTTTTACTTATTTAAAAGCACTTCCTACTTTTAAAGGACTGGTGATGGCTATAACAGATTATCATAGAATAAATTACTCTGGAAGTTTTTGGGGACAGGGAAAATATATAAAAGAACTTTGCATTAGAATAAACGGAAAGGAAAATAAGATTCCATTATCTAGGGGGATAAATGTTGTGATCGGAGATAATTCTATAGGAAAATCTCTACTATTACATGAATTAACATCAGAACGCGCAATTTCAGCTATGCCGAAATTGAAGAAGGGATATCAAAAGTATCTTGCTGAAAATGGAATTGAAGTTGAAACAAAAATAGATGAAAAAGAATTATTTAAATTTAATTATCAAGGACAAATTCGCGAAATATTTGAAGATGAAAACCTGAAGGCTGATAAGTATTTGGCGGAGTTTTTTCCAAATGAGATTGATGCACAAGGGTATCGAAGAATAGTAGATCAGGAATTAGAAAACTTCTATAAGCTTATAGAATATAAATTTGAATATGACGATAAGATTAACCAACTGATGCCAATTGAGCTCCTTTGTGAAGAAAAAGTTGAAAACGAATTGGTTTTGGGAATTGAACTTGAAACTCAGGATATTACTGGGGTACAAAAGCTTGTGGAAAAATTTAAGACTGTCATTTCGGACATTAGGAAAGGTCTTATTGCCAATTGCGAGTTAGATGAAAACGACAGAAAACATTTAGAGAATGAAGTTGAATTTTTGGAAATTTTGCTTCAAAAATATAATGATAGATATGAGAAGGCTAAGATTGAAAGAACGAAGAGGAATGCGTTTAATACAGCATTAAAGGCGTTTAAACGAAAGTATAGTGAAAGACAAACGGATCAGCAGAATAGACACAATGCATTTTCGGAGGAAAAGAAAATGCTTGCTGAGAATATTGCAAACCTGATTAGAACGCATAATTCACTTAGACCTTATCAATGTCAAATAGATGAGATAGATGTTGAACCAGAGGTGAATCCAGTAGATTCCTTTTTATTTGTTTCGAAAATCAGTGTAGAGAAGATAGATAAAAACTATTTTAGAGAAATAGTAAACGGAACTCTAAAAAAAGGGAACAAAATAGAGATTGATAAAATTACGAAGGAAGATTTGAGAAAAAAGATTTCTCGATATCCTTCAGAAATAGAGAATCCATTAGAGGCGTTAAAAGCTAAGATTGATATTAGGTTAGATGCTGATTTTAAAACTATTAAAGCAATAACTGAGAATGGCAAAGATGTGTATACGGATTTGTCAGCGGGCTTTAACTCTCGAATATATTTTAAACTTATAAGTGGGGAAGCAAAAAATAAGGGAATTTATATTATTGATCAGCCAGAAGATCATATATCGCAAAAAGCAATAAAAGAAGATGTGCTTGAACAATTTAGAAACATGGCAAAGAGACGTCAAATAATTATGGTGACCCATAATCCTCAATTTATTGTTAATTTGGATGTGGATAATGTAATTTTCCTTAGTAAACAAAACGAAATTTCAATTCAATCTGGGGCTTTGGAATATGAAAATGATAAATACAGTATTCTTAATATTGTTGCTGACAATATTGATGGAGGTATTTATACAATACAGAAAAGGGTGAAACGATATGAAAAAAACATATAATTTAGGTTACGAAAAGGGACAGTACTATCTTGAGTATTCTATGCCTGGTAACAGTGAAGGAAGACTTAACATAGATGAGAAGACAATGGAGTTGGATTCTGCTCTTTTTTATAAGATGCTTTTTGAAAAAGCATCGGAGCGTTTAGAAATTATCATATGTAATAAAATTGATGAAACTAATGAAAAACAGGTATACAAAAAGGGAATGAGAGTTTGTGAAACATTACAATTGCTTTGTGATGAGATTTGTAGAGAGATTAACCAGAAGTGTTTTAAAGAGTAATTTTAATAGTAGAAAAACAAACTTTTATAAAACAAATGGGAACTACCGTGTCACTTTAAGCTTTATTATGAAGAAAATGGTATTTTTAAAAGTTATCTGATCCCGTCTTTGTTGTGGGAAAAATAATGGGGCTTTTGTTGGTGCGATTACGGATATAGACTAGAAATGTGATCACATTTTTGAAAAAGCATGTGATGAAGTCTGAGCAGTCATTCGTAAAACTGTTTAATACAAAGTTCGTAGAGTATATGGTAATGGAGATAGGTGAAGATAGGGGGCACATTTTGACATTAAATATGAAATGGTTAAGGAAATGCTGACTTGAAAAAGTAAATTCCAGTGCAAGAGTAAATTACATGGGGGGTTAATTTTGCTTGATTTTGTGCGAGATTTTTAACAAAATCTCCTGTTTTCTGTTATAATTAAGCCAACTTATCGAAATTTTGTTGATTTTATGGCATGAAAAACAGGCTACAGGAATTCGGTGTGCTAGACTAAATTCCACTAAACGTATTAAAAAAATGTGAAATATTTATTTCCAGTTCAATAGCAAATTTCAATCAGTTAATTGGTTATTTCTTAAAACGTATCAGCTTAGGTGTTAAATTGACTTCATCAGGTGAAATCGTCTTAAACCGAAATGCTTTAAGGACATCTTTTCCAAGTGTTTTCAGGACAGCATCATACGGTGTTTGGTCACTGAGGTTTTCTCTTGGAGTAGAGTTTATATGATTCACAATAAGATTGACATCCCACTGAGTCAGAAATTCAAAGGTTGTTCCTTTGGGCAATATCATGCGGAGCATGGTATGAGCTTGTTCAATGGTTCCTTTTTGCCCGCTTTGCATTGGATCACAATAATAAATGCTGCTTCTTTGTATGCCGGTAATTCCGGTTTCCAGTTTTTCTGGGACACCAAATTCAGAGCCACGATTGGTTAAGATATTTTCAAAAACAGATGTAAATTCATACGTTTCCATATGTTTTTATAAACGGTTGAATACAGTACGGACAGCACCTTTTGTGCAACGGTTAAGAAGAAATGTAAGAAACAGCTTTTCTTCTGTGAAGATCATGGTTAACAGCGCTTTTTTGGTGTCCCTTGATGAATTTACTGTATCTGTTTGTACATAAGACTTTAATTTCAAAGAACAGAAGTCTGCATAGGTTCTGCTGGTAAATATTTCACGGTCTTTGATCTGTGTTTTATGGCACTTTCTTGGTTTGAATTTTGCTGAATATTCCGGCTGCCATGTCCCTGCTGTCCGGCATAAGGAAACCAAGAAAAGTGTGTGATTGAATTAATACTAGTTTATCAGTTTCAACTCATTTGTAAAGCCTGCTTCGCACCGCAAAGCGGCTCTGGGCTTGACAAATGAGTTGCACCCGATAAATATCCATTAAGCCAATCAAGACGGTTTCCGTGTTCCGGAACACCGGTTTCCACATTTTTGGAATTAAAGTTTCCTGAATCAAGAATATCCAATTTGAGTGAAGAAGAATTCTTCATGGCTAATACAATTAGATAAATTGTAGAAAGTAAGGGGAGAGTTATAAAGGAGTGTAAGCGAAATACAGAAGATAAACGTATTCATACTTAAAAAGCATCTAGAATAACTGGGCTAACTATGCTATGCTACAGGACTGATTTACGAAAAGAATTACTCTGCCCACTTTCATCTCCCCCTTGCAATTAAGCCATAAGATGTTTACAATGTTGATAAAGGATTATTTGAAACGGAGGACAAGTTATGCAAAGGGAAAAAATACAATTAATTCGAGATGGCTTGGAAACAGCATATGTGAATGGTAATACGGCATCCGAATTATTATATAAACCAAACTTTGTTTCAAATAACCACAATGAGGGAAAAAAGGTTTTATCGGTCATTGAGGATGAACTTTTAAAATGTGACAAATTCCAAATCAGTGTTGCGTTTATTACGTTGGGAGGGGTGACACCGCTACTCCAGACATTAAAAGAATTAGAGAAAAGAGAAATCCCAGGTGAGATTTTAACCTCTAATTATCTTGATTTTAGCGAGCCGCAGGCATTAGAAAAATTGAATTCTTTGAAAAATATTCGGATCAAAATGTATGATACAAATTCGGCGAAGAATGGTTTTCATACGAAGGGATATATTTTTAAAGAGGAAGAAGTATATCGTATTATTATTGGCAGCTCCAACATGACGAGTGCTGCACTTACGACAAATCGTGAATGGAATACAAAGTTAGTTTCTACTTCGCAGGGAGAAGTGGCTGAGGATATTCTGAAAGAATTTGATGAGTTATGGAATTCAGAGTATGCGCTTGATTATGATGTTTTTTATGAAGAATATAAGCAGAGATATGATATTATAAAAGAACAAAGAAAAATCGCAACAGAGCGAAATGTAACCTCGCTTGAGAGATATAAATTAAAACCAAATAGTATGCAGGTTCGATTTATTACGAATCTTAAAAATATTTTGAAAAAAGATGAGAAACGTGCGTTATTAATTAGTGCTACGGGTACAGGAAAAACGTATGCTTCTGCTTTTGCTATGCGTGAACTTGGATTTAAACGTGTCTTATTTATTGTGCATAGGGCGTCATTGGCAGTTCAGGCGAAGAAGTCTTATCAGAGAGTGTTTGGTAACTCAGTTTCGATGGGATTGGTTGGTGCCGGTTATTATGAATATGATAAAGATTATGTGTTTGCGACTGTAGAGACGTTAAATAAGGATGCGCATTTGCAGCAGTATAAAGTGGATGATTTTGATTGTATTATTTTAGATGAAGCGCATCATAGTTCCGCCAATACATATCAAAAAGTGATGAATTATTTTACGCCGCGGTTGTTTTTAGGAATGACAGCAACGCCAGATAAGAGAACGGATTCGGATGATAATATATATGAAATATTTAACCATCAGATTGCATATGAGATTCGTTTGCAACAAGCAATGGAAGAAGAATTATTGTGTCCGTTTCACTATTTTGGAATTACGGATTTATCCGTTGTTCAGGATACGAAATCAAAGAATTTGTCCCACGAAGAGTTTAATAAGTTGGTTTGCGATGAACGTGTGGAACATATTTTGGAACAGGCAAATTATTATGGTTACAGTGGTGAGCGTGTAAAGGGCTTAGTTTTTTGTAGCCGCAAACAAGAGTGTCAACAATTATCGGCAAAATTTAATGAGTTAGGGTACCGAACAGTTGCACTTAGTGGAGATGATTCAGAGGAAATCCGGCAAAATGCGTTTGAGCGTTTGGCGATGGATGAGGAAAATGCAACAGACAAAGAACCATTGGATTATATTTTTTCAGTGGATATATTAAATGAAGGTGTTGACATTGTTGAAGTCAATCAGGTTATTATGTTAAGACCTACACAATCTCCGATTGTATTTATTCAGCAATTAGGTAGGGGACTTCGTAAGGCGGCGGGCAAAGAATATGTCGTTATTCTTGATTTTATTGGAAATTACAACAATAATTTTATGATTCCGGTGGCTTTATCGGGAGATCGTTCCTATAATCCAGATACGATTCGAAAGTATGTCATAAGCGGAAACCGAACAATTCCGGGAGCCTCGACAATTCATTTTGATGAGATTGCGAAGAATAAAATATTTCAATCAATTGACAAAATTCGAGGAATGAAATCGATTATTAAAGAAAGCTATGTGTCATTAAAAAATAGATTAGGGAAAATTCCTAGTTTGTATGATTTTTATATTCATAACGAAGTGGACCCGTTAGTGATAATTAAAGAATACAAGACACATTTTCAGTTTCTTGAAAGTGTAGAAAAAGCGAACTATATTTGCACTTTGTCAGCAGAAGAAAAAATGATTATAGAATATTTGTCGAAAACTATTTTAAGTGGAGTGCGACCGGAAGAATTGGAAATCTTGCGTTTGTTATTAGAACAAAAAAGTATTTCCATAAATGATTTTAAACGGTTTGTAAATGAAAAGTATGATAGAAACATTACAAATAATCAAGTTGATTATGCAATAGATGTGCTACAAGGGAAATTTGTAAGTAATGATAATGAGTATCAAAAATACAAGAATATTGAAGTTATAACGAATGACCATAATAACTTTATTACAAGAATGCTTTGTTATGAGGAGCGTTTACGACATGATGAGTTTAGGCAAATGGTAGAAGATATAATTCGAGTAGGTCTTACGCGATACGAAGATAAATTTATGAAAACGGATGAGATAGAGTCTCCATTTGTTTTGTATGAAAAGTATTCGAGAAGAGACGTGAGTTTGCTAATGAATTGCGGAAAAGATTTATCTTCGGTTATGTTTGGAATGAAAAGAATCGTGGACGATGTTTTTATATTTGTTACATATCATAAAGAAAAATCAGATGATGAACGTAATTATGTGGATGGCAAACCGGATTACGCAGATGCGTTTGAGGACAACATGATTTTTAGATGGGATTCTAAAATCGGAATGGGTATTGAAAGTAACTATATGAAAGAGGTGACAACAGCACCTAGAAAACATTTGCTGGTAAAGAAAAGCGATGCAGAATCAAATTTTTATTATATGGGTACATTTGATATTTTAGATGTTAAGGAAGACCAAAAAGAAGATAACAAAGGTATTTTAAAGAGAATTTGTAAAGTGGTTGTGAAGATGCATCACCCAGTGAGGGATGATTTGTTATGCTATTTACAGAGCACAATTAAGGAGAATTAGGAATGAAAATAATAAGAGTAGTTGCAGCGGTTATTCAAAGAAAACAAAATGGCAGCAAACAAATTTTTGCAACGCAAAGAGGATATGGTGAATTTGAAGGTGGATGGGAGTTCCCCGGCGGAAAAATTGAAGTCGGTGAAACTCCGCAGAAGGCATTGATTCGTGAGATAAAAGAAGAATTAGATGCAGATATTGTTGTGGGCGATTTGATTGGCACGATTGAGTATGATTATCCGGATTTTCATTTGTCAATGGACTGTTTTTTGTGTGAATTGGAGTCAGAGCATGTTGTATTAAATGAGCATGAGGACGCAAAGTGGCTTTCAAGGGCACAGTTGGATTCGGTTGATTGGTTACCGGCGGATGTAACCTTGGTGGATAAGATTGCAAAGGGGATGTGAGGATTAACATATAGGCCCTTTCCCATTGACAAACTCCTCAATTCATGTAAAGATGAGAGAAACCCTTTCCGAACGGCAAGGGCAAAATGTAAAATTGGAGGACAAAAAATGAAAGTAGCAGCAGCTTATGAAAATGGAGAAGTTTTTCAGCACTTTGGTCATACCAAACAATTCAAAGTGTATGAAATAGAGGATGGTAAAGTTGTGTCATCTGAAATTGTAGAAACAAATGGACAGGGTCACAGTGCTCTGGCAGATTTTTTGCATGAACAGGCGGTTTCTACAGTGATTTGCGGAGGCATTGGCGAGGGTGCGCAAGCAGCGCTCACAGAACAGGGAATTGAGCTGTTTGCCGGTGTCAGTGGACAGGCAGATGAGGCAGTAGAAAAATATATCAAAGGGGAACTTACTTCTACTGGTGCCAATTGTGATCATCACGGTGAAGAAGGTTCCTGCGGCGGACACGAAGATGGCGGATGTGGTTCTGCATGTGGGGGCGGCTGTCACAGTAAACCGCCTTTTGAGGGCAAGAATGTCGGAAAGACGATGAGGGTACATTACAAAGGTACATTTAATGATGGAACTCAGTTTGATTCTTCCTACGACCGTGGTGAGCCGTTGGAGTTCGTTTGCGGTGCGGGAATGATGATTTTAGGATTTGATAAAGCAGTGGCAAATATGGAAGTTGGACAGATTGCGGATGTTCATTTGGAACCATCGGAAGCGTATGGCGAAGCAGACCCCGATGCGATATTTACAGTGGAAATCGATAAGATGCCGGGAGCGGAGACGTTGGAGGCCGGACAGCAGGTATATCTCCAAAATATGTACGGACAGCCGTTCCCGGTAAAAGTTACAGCCAAAGATGAAAGTACGATAACATTTGATGCGAACCATGAGATGGCTGGCAAAGAGTTAAATTTCCAGATTGAAATTGTAGAGATTTTATAGGAAAATTGGCAAAAAAGACAAGAAGTATAATTATTATATTCGTTATCTAACCAGTTCTGTTAAGGCAAATCCTGAACAGGAAAGGGAATTGATTAATATGTCAGATCAGACTCCTTATGATTGTAGAGCGAATCATAAGGCTGCTTTTGATGACATTTCACCTGTCCTTTTGGAAGATCATTTGAGAAAAACAGGCAGTAGACTGGCAAAACAGGTTAAGGAACGGTTCTCCACGAGCAGAATTCTTTACAGATGAAGATAGGCGAGCTATGAGGATTAGAATTCCGGTTTATCCGGCGTTTTTGGAGGAAGGTACTGACATAACAGAAACTGAAGAAAAAACGACGAAAAAATTACTAAAAAGATGAAACAATATTCTTTGTTTTTAAATTTTATGGCAGATGGAGAATGTCATAAAACATCGGAGATTACTGAAATTCTTGGACTTAAAGATACGAGAACAAAGGAGTTATTAAAGGAATTGGTTTCGTTGGACAAACTTGTTGATGATGGAAAAACAAAAGGGAAGCAGTATAGATTAAAATAATTCGTCGCTGAAAAAGCGACGAAAAAAGCGACAAGATTTAGGTAAAGGAGAAGATTCTTATGGAGTGTAGAAGTACAGAAAGAAGACAATGGATTGTTAATAAATATGATGTGGTGCCGGTAGCACATATTCAATTACTAGAAAATCAAACCAAACATAGTGATGCAGGTGCCATGATTGAAAATGATTATTATATTTTTTATGCGACCGATAAGGCAAGTGGAAAAAGAGAAATGATCCAATGTGGCATGGGCGCAGCAAGAGATTTTCTGAGATTGATAGGGCACAAAGGTTTACCTTTATTCAACCCCTTACATGGAGAAGGTGGAGCAGGAGGTTATGGTGGAGGGAATATAGGGAATAATGGTAGAAGAAGGCAGGAAGAGGTATGGAATCCAGTAGCAAAACAATTATTCAATGCTATTATGTGGATTTTTCTTATTATTGATGCAAAACCGAATACCCCAATTTTTGAGATTAGAGAAAAGGTGTGTAGGTTCAAGGATAGAGAACCATTTGCTAGTCAGGTAAAAGCGGTAAATACCATCATTGGCAAGAATTTTAAAGGTAAAACTCTTTCAGAAGCAATAGATAAACTTAGAGCAAATAATAATGTAAGAGATGATATGTGTCAGTTTGATAAGTTGGTAGATATTATAAATAATTACACTGATAGAGATGGGAAACGGGTGCGGTTAAAAGTGTATTTTTAAGTTATATATACGTGACAAATGAGGAATACCCCGACTTGATAGATGAGTTAAAATAGGTATGACACAACGTAACCGTTAAAAGAATTAAAACGGATAGTTGAAGATAATGTTAAAAGTGTAGAAAAACTTAAAGGCAAATTGGAAGCAGGTGAATAGGATGACAAATACAAAATTTGACAAACTTATTGGGCTTTTAGAACCATTGGAAACTGATAGTGTTGGAGAATGGATAATAGATAAAGAGCACAAGGGAACAGAAGACGATCCTATACACTTTCCATACCCAAAGTATACAGAAGTGGTTAATGAGTTAATAGATGCTGTTTATAAGTTTGAAGATGAAAATCCGGAATATGAGTTGACAAAATATAGAGAACTTCTTAAGGGAAGAGGTCTCGAATGGGGACAACGCTCAATGGAGAATGCCGATGTTTCCAATATGGATGCGCAAGGTATCATGGCATTACTTATGGGCATGGTGCGAGCCGAGAGATTTTGTGATGGCGCTATTATGGGAATGATAAAATCTGGAGCTGTCAAGAAATGGCTTATGCGTCTGCAAGAACTTAAGGAAATGCAGTAGATGCAGGTGCCATGATTGAAAATGATTATTTATTTATGAGATTGTGTGTGTTATACTTGTAGCACAAGTATAGAGTGTATTTGAAAAATAACATGAGAGGGGTGAAGAGGAACTATGAAGAATATGAAAATAGATGCTAACGGAACAGAAATCAGAGTAATGGGCGATGTTGTTAATGAGGAAGCATATATTTCTCTTACAGATATTGCAAAGTATAAAAATCCGGATAATGCTTTTATTATAGTTGCCAATTGGATGCGTAACCATTCTACAATTTCATTTTTAGGATTGTGGGAACAGATTCACAATCCTAATTTTAAACCTATCGAATTCGATAGGTTTAAAGCAGAGTCGGGAGATAATGCTTTTACGTTGACACCGCAGCAGTGGATAAAAGCAACAGATGCAATTGGTATTGTATCAAAATCGGGGCGATATGGTGGCACATATGCTCATACAGATATTGCTTTTGAGTTTGCTTCTTGGATTTCGCCGGAATTTAAGCTTTATATTATCAAAGATTATCAGCGATTAAAGAAAGATGAAGCAAACCGATTAGCAATTGGTTGGGATGTAAAGAGAGAACTTTCCAAAATCAATTACCGCATTCATACAGATGCTGTAAAGGAATTTTTGCTAACTCCCACATTATCTCCACAGGAAATGGCATATACATATGCTTCCGAAGCGGACATTTTAAATATGGCTTTGTTCGGGAAAACCGCAGCACAATGGAGAAGTGAAAAAGGAGTAAAAGGAAAAACTCCTAATATCAGAGATTTTGCTTCAGCGGAAGAATTGGTTGTGCTCATCAATCTGGAGGATACAAATGCCGATTTAATAAGGCAGGATGTGCCGAAAATTGAAAGATTGAAAATATTGAGAAAAAAGGCGTACAGGCAGCTTCAAATTCTTAGGAAAAATCAAGAAACTATAGAAGCACTAAAACAAAATTTAATTCAGGATACAGAAAAAGAAGATTGATATGTTTTGAAAAAACATAGGGATATACAGAGATTGATTTTAACATAATTGAAATTTAAAGGAGCTTACATGGCAGAAAAAATTTTTCGAAAATTGCGCAAATTCCCTTGCGTATGTTCCCCTGCTTAAGTATAATGAAAGTACGAAAAAATGAGACATTGTCACATTCAGGAGGGGAATATAGAAAAAGTGCAGGTATCAGATAAGTTATTAAAACCATTAACTGAAGTAAAATATTTAAATGCGGATAATGTTAGCAGATATCGCTGTATTATGCGCATTTTTTATGAAAATAACGAAAAACTGAATTACTGGTTATATCAGGAAGATGTATATGAGGAAATGAAAAAGGATTCTTACTGGTCTGAGTATACGATTGAACAGTGCCAGCAGGATTTGGCTTCGCTTGTTGAATGGAAAAATTTGAATACAATGCAGGACACAAAAAAAGTTGCTTCTATTGAGGAATTTAAGAATAAAAAGTATCGCTATCAGATTTCAGAATATAGTGTTCAGATTGAGCGTTTGGTGCTTCGCTTGGAAAATCTACTGGTTGAGGGAGCATCGTTAGAACCAACACTTTTGGAGCGTATTCGGAGAAACGTAGAAAAATTTTCCAAGATGGTTGAAGAAGAACAGGCAGATGTAAATGCGTGGTGGAATGATTTGAACAGTGATTTTGTAAGACTAAATCAGAATTACCAGGATTATATTCGTGATTTGAACAGTGTTCGTGCGGAAGAAATGATGCATACAAAAGAATTTATGGTTTTTAAGGATCGTTTGATTGAGTATTTACGCAGTTTTATCAAAGGATTACAGCGCAATGTGGGAGTGATAGAAGAATATTTGCGGCTGCTGGATGAAAAGACCAAAAAACAAGTATTTGAGAAAGTTACAGCGTACCAATTTGCAATTCCCAGAATAGACATTGAATTGTCAAAAAAACAGATTGAAGAAAATGTAATTGGTCGTTTTGAAAGTATTTATAATTGGTTTGTGGCAACAGATGGACACGAAAATGAAGCAGCTAAGTTGTTTGATGCAACGAACGAAATCATAAGAAGAATAACAAGATATGCAGCGGAGTTAAGCGAAAAAAATTCACTGGGGGCAAATCGAAAAGAAGAATACAAAAAAGTTGCGGAACTTTTTATGAAATGTGAGGATGTGGATGAGGCACATAAAATGTCGGCAATGGTATTTGGAATTGAGCGGCCGGTTCATATTTCAGGTGATTATGACAGGGTAACCGATAGTATGAATCAGGGTGTTTATGAAGAAGAACCGATTTGTATTGAATTGAAACCAAGAATTCGTGCTTACCGCATGAAGACAAAGAGAAGTTCTATTGTGGAATCGACTGAGAAAAAACTGGAAATACGAAAGAAACTGCTGCAACAGCAAAAAGAGGAAATGAACAGAATAAGACTTCTTGAAAAAGATGGTGTGATTGATTTTTCCGAACTCCCGGTTATTGAACCGCGAATACGGGAAATTCTGTTAAAATGGATTTCAGATGCGATGGAATCCGTTGATTTTTCATCACGAACGGATGATGGAAGAACTTATCAATTAGAAAAAGCAAGTGGTGGTGAAACATGCGTCGTTCATTGTGAAGATGGTAATTTTACAATGCCAAAGATGAGACTGATATTTGGGGAGAAATCGATATGAAAGCATTAGAAATACTTTTTAATCGCCGCTGGGTGTTGAAGTCGGAAGATAAAGATTTATATTATCAGATTCGTGATGCAGCAGGTGAGGTACGTAAGTACACAACAGAAAAACTAGGCTGTCAGATTATTGATAATTCGATGTTAGTGAAAATGGAAAAAATACCGGTTATTCCGGAGACGTTTATGGGAATTCAATCATTTACATCGAAAGAGGAATATGTGTATTTATGCATACTACTTATGTTTTTGGAAGATAAAGATGCACAGGAGCAATTTGTGCTTTCACAGCTTACAGAATATATGACAGCAGTAATGTCGGGGGAGATTACGGATTGGACAGTATACACGAATCGGCGAAGATTGATTCGCGTATTGAGATATGTTGTCGGACAGGGAATGGTGACGGTGACAGATGGTACAGATGATTTGTTTATGGACGATGTGAGTGGAGAGGTTTTATATGAAAACACAGGTGCGTCAAAGTATTTTATGAGAAATTTTACAAAAGACATCATGCATTATACATGTGCAGCAGATTTTATGGAAAGTGACTGGTATGAAGTGGATGAGGACAGAGGATTTGCAAGAAGACACAGGGTATATAAGAGACTTTTATTTGCTCCGGCGATGTATCGGGAAGATGGTTCGGAGGAGGATTTTGAATACCTAAAATATTATAGGCGTCGATTAATGGAAGACTTAGAGCAGATGTTTGACTGTCATATTCATATTCATCGTGGAAGTGCGTATTTCTTGTCAGGTGAAGAATGCAGGATTGGTGTAGTTTTTCCCGGTAATAATTCGCTGACAGATATTTTGCTTTTGTGTTTTGGCGAGATAAGGAAGAAAATAGAAAATAAAGAATGGAACCTGCGCCAAGATGAGATGTGTGTAGTGGATAAAGTAAATTTTGAAGCACTCATTTGTAAAGTAAAGAAAAAATATGGTTCGGGATTTTCAAAGTTGTACAGAGAAATGCCGGAGGGCGAATTTGTACGGACTGTAATCGATGAGATGACTCGTTTTATGTTTGTAAAGAGTGAGGAAGATACCCAGCAGGTGTGTGTATGCCCATTGGCTGGAAAGTTGAAAGGCAGCTACCCGGCGGATTACTTAGGAGGTGACAAAGATGAATCGAAGATGGCAGGCAAATAAAATTGGTCTTATAAATTTTTGGTATTACGATGAGCAGGAGTTCCCTTTTGTGAAGGGGCGCATGCTTCTTCGCGGTTCCAACGGTTCTGGGAAATCAGTAACCATGCAGAGTGTTGTGCCACTTTTGTTAGATGGAAATATGAGTCCGGAGCGCCTGGATCCTTTTGGTTCAAGAGACCGTAAAATGAGCAGCTACCTTTTAGAAGAAAACGACGGAAGGGAAGAGAGAACCGGTTATCTGTATTTAGAATTTAAAAGAAAAGATAGTGAAACTTACCTTACAATTGGAATGGGAATTCGTGCAAGACGGGGAAAACCGTTGGATAAATGGTATTTTAGTCTTACGGATGGACGACGTATTGGAAAGGATTTCTTTTTGTATAAAGAAATGGGTGAAAAAGTTACCCTTTCAAAAAAAGAGTTGGAAAACCGCATTTTACAGGGAGGGAAAGTATTTGACCGTCAGGCTGATTACATGGAGTATGTTAATAAACAGATTTTTGGGTTTGAAACTGTGGATGAATACAAGGAAATGGTTGATTTGCTTATTCAGCTGCGTACGCCAAAATTGTCAAAAGATTTTAAGCCGTCCGTAATTAATGATATATTAAGTGATTCTTTGCAGCCGCTTTCTGATGAAGATTTGCGTCCGATGTCAGAAGCAATTGAAAATATGGACACCATGAGTATGAATCTTAAAAGTAGAAAAGAAGCGAAAGCAGCAGCAGAAAAAATCAATGCTGTTTTCTCAAAATATAACAAGATTATTCTTTGTGATAAAGCAGCACGATATGAGCAGACAAGGATAAAATTGCAGGAGATTGTTTCACTGCAGAAAAAATATGAAAGAAATCATGAAGAGTGTGTTCAAAAAATCGAACAACTTACTTGTAAGATTGAACAGATTAACGCGAAAAGGGAAGCAATGGAGAAAGAAAAAGAATCGTTAAATAAGAGTGATGCGGTTGCGTTAAAAATGAGAGATTCCGTGCTTTCTAAGGAACTGGAAGAACAGAGAAGAAATAAGGATGACAAAGAGAAATTTCTGGCATCCAAACAAGAGCAGTATGTTGATGCAAAAACGCAGATAAAAGATGAGGAAGATAGAAAGTTTGATAAAGAAACAGAAATCAACTCATTGCTGGAAGATATGCAGGAAGAAGCGGATACAATGGGATTTCAGGAGTTTGCATTTATGGCAGAAGAATTACAGGGGAATATTGAAAATGCCTATAAATTTGAACTTCATAAGGAGCAGTTTAAGAATACCTTTGAACAGATTTCAGAGGGAGAAGATTTATTGCAGAAATTGCAGATTCTAGATCGTCAAAAAGAGGAAATGATTCAGAAAAGAGAGCGTCAGATTCGCGAAATGGATTCTATTCAAAGAAAAATATCCGAATGTGAGGCAGCACTTGTTCAGGCCGAAAATGAATGGAAAGAGTCCCTATACAAATGGAATGAAGAAAATAGCGAATTAAAACTTGAAAAGGATATGCTGCGTGAGTTTAGTGTGTTTGCAGATTCTTATCATTTGGATTCGGATTTTGCCGGTATTCGCCAGAAAGTGGCAGACAAATGGATTGAAAAAAAGGTAGATTTTGAGACCAAAATAAGTGCAGCTCTTGTTGAATACGCGGCAGTAAAAGAGGAAATAAAAGAAACAGAAAGTGAACTAAACGAATGGGAAAATCAAAAGGAACCAACGCCACAAAGAAGTGAAGCTGTAGTGCGGAACAGAAAGCGATTGGATGATGAGAAAATTCCTTATCAGGAGTTTTACAAAGTCATAGAATTTGGAAAACAGCTGGATGAGAAAGCATGCAACTTTTTGGAAGAGGCACTTCTAAAAATGGGGATTTTGGATGCGATTGTAGTAGATGAGCAGTACAAAGAACAAGTACTTGTTCCGGCTAAAGGTTGTGAGGACTGCTATTTATTTGCCAGTGAATCATCGGTTGAAAAGAGTTTGTTTGACGTATTAGAACTAAATGAAGAAGTAAATGATATTTTTTCCAATTATCGTATGACAGGAATTCTTAAAAATATCGCTTACGATGAAGAAAACATATTGTCTGTTTCTTCCAATGGTACTTACCATATGGGCATACTGACAGGGACGATTACGGGAGAACATGAGGCAGGCTTTTTAGGAAGAAGGGCGCGGGAAAGACAGCGTCAGATGAAGATTGACGAGTGTAAAAATCAAATAGCACAATTGGAAGAAAGGCGGGCACTGCTGGAACAGCAAAAACAGCTTTTAGAGACAAGAAAGGATGTTCTTAAAAGTGAATTTGACCAGTTTCCGGATGATACCTATATGCGTAACGCGGTAAAAATTCTTTTGGAAGAAGAGAGAAAATATGAGATTCTTCACGAAGAAAATGATAAATTGGGTGAGGAATTATCAATTTTTCTGGAGGAGTTAAAACAAAAGAAAAAAGAGGTGTTGGAAATTGCAGAAAAACTGTATTTGCATTGTTCATATGATGTTTTCTATCAGGCAAAGAAGGCGGCAGAACGATATGATAAAGATTTAACGGTTCTAAAATCCGATCATGAGATGTTTTTGCGCAGTGTGGAATATCTTAAGGAGCGCAAAGAGCATCTGGAAATGTTGGATTATGATATGGACAACCTTCGCTACGACATTGCAGATATCGAAAAGCAGATTCGAATAAAAAAAGAGGAACAAACATCCATACAAAAGCAGTTGGAATTAACGGATTATGAATCAATTAAAGAACGATTGGATGCTTGTGTTTTTTGGTTACATTCTTATCCGGAAAAATTACAGAAATGTGTTGCAGAAAAGACAAAAAAGATCGATGAAGCAAAATTGCTGACAGAAAGCCGGACAAACAATGCGGATAAAATAGCAGAGTATGAAAAGAAAATGGAGTATTATCAGAAATGTTATGAGGAAGAAAGAAAACTTCAGTATGTGGCTGTTCCGGATGAAATTTTAGAAGATGCAAAACATGTATACGAGTATTTAATAACCGATGTCAAAAATGTGGAAAAGGATGATGTTGTGCGTGATCTTAACAGGGTATACTTTGAAAACAGAGGTTTTCTTACAGAGTATCAATTGACACAAAACGAGTTATTTGCTGAATCAGATGGGGAGCAGCGGCCGGATGAGTATTCAGCCAAACGTTTGGATATCACGGCGCGATATCAGGGGATAAAGGTTTCGTTTTCAAGTTTGCTGGGACATTTAGATGAGGATATTAGTGAATTGGAAAGTTTAATTAAGGATGGAGACCGTGAATTATTTGAGGATATTTTGGCAAATACGGTTAGTCGGAAAATCAGAGGCAAAATAAATGCTTCCAATGCCTGGGTGAAGAAAATGAATGTACTTATGAACGGTATGGATACATCAAGTGGCTTGAAATTAAGTCTCAGGTGGAGAAGCAAAACAGCAGAAAAGGAAGAGCAGCTGGATACCAGAGAATTAGTTGAACTTTTAAAGAAAGACTATCGTTTAATGAGTGAAGGGGAAGCAGCAAGATTATCGGCTCATTTCCGCTCAAAAGTTGAGGAAGCCAGACGCAATGCACGAGATAGCGCGGGGATGATTTCATTTTATCAGATTATGAAAGAAACGCTGGATTATCGAAAATGGTTTGAATTTCAGCTGTTTTCACAAAAAAGTGGGGAACGGCAAAAAGAACTTACCAATAGTGTGTTCGGTACATTCAGTGGTGGTGAAAAAGCGATGTCAATGTATGTGCCGCTTTTTTCAGCAGTTGTCGCAAAATACCAAGGTGGCAGGGATGACGCACCAAGGCTCATTTCTTTGGACGAGGCATTTGCAGGTGTAGATAATAGAAATATCCGCGATATGTTCCGTCTTATGACACAGTTTCAATTTGATTTTATTATTAATTCACAAGTACTGTGGGGCGACTGTGATACATTGGATGCATTGGCTATTTATCAGCTGATTCGCCCGGAAAATGCAAAATTTGTAACTGTAATGCCATACTTATGGAATGGAAAGGGTAAAGAATTGCTGGATGATGAAGAGAAAGTAGAGCAAAGAGGAATTGAAATTGAGAAATCAGAAAAATGATAACAACATACTAAATGAGTGTGTTTTGTATTTTAAACAAAATGCGGTATGGAAAAGGCTCTTTTTGGGCTTTGAAAAAAAATATTATTCTTACGGGAAATTTTCCGGCAGGATTACGCTTAAAAATTTGTCTTGTTCTGAAATTGAAGAATTAGAAGGTTTTTTTGCAGAAAGTTTTCATGGTAAAAAAAGCGTGACGATTTCCTCAGAAAAGTTCGAAAAAGCACTAAAAAACAGTAAATATAGTTTGGTTACACCAGAAGAAATTTTAACTGCTTTTTTTGGGAAAACACTTCTAGGAAAAACTGAGGAAGTGAAACAAAAAGAGCAAAAGAAAAAGCTGATTGAAGAAGATTTCTTGGCACAGTTTGCCAAAACGCCTGCGGTTAAATGTTTTGCACTGTTTAACGCGATTTTGAAATCATATGAGAAAAACAACTTGCAGCAATGGAACCGGCTTTTATGGCTTTGTGCAAAAGTATATAATGCTTTGCCATACCGGAAAAATCAAAAAATATATTTGCCGGTTTTTGCAGCAGAGATATCCGGGAATCCACATGCGTTTGATATGGGAACAACAGAAGGAAATATTTTATATCAGGTGATTTTAATTAGTTTGGAGCAAAGAGGATTAGTAGTTGAATCATCTGACTTGTTTCCTGCTTACAAAAGGCAGAAAAGTTATCTGATTGCCGGTATCCTGATCGATGATATTTCAAATTATGCAATTCTTTATCAGGTCAGGGCAATGAAAAAAGATAGAAGTGAACATCAGGGAATGTTGGGATTTTTCTCAGAGAAAAACATGGTGCAAGTTCCATTAAACATAATATCGGAGTGGGAATCCATTGAGTGTATTGATAACGAAATTTATGTAGTGGAAAATCCATCCGTGTTTGCTGCTATTTGCAAAGAAAAATCGTGTATGTGCATGAATGGGCAGCCAAGGCTTGCCAGTATTCTTGTGCTTGACTTGCTTGCTAAATCAAATGTCAAAATCTATTATTCCGGAGATTTGGATCCGGAGGGACTCTTGATTGCACAAAAACTGCGGCAATATTACAGAGGAAATTTTGTTTATTGGCATATGAAATTAGAGGATTATAGAAAAGGCATTTCTCAAGAATATATTTCTGATAAACGAAAAAAAATATTAGAAAGAATTAAAGATGAAGAATTACTTCCCGTGGCTAACCTCATGAAAGAGTATGGTGTTGCCAGTTATCAGGAGAATATATTGGATAAATTTAAGGAGGTTGGACGATAACAAAAATTTATATTAATATAAGGCAACTATAATCCAAGAAAGGCTAAAGGGATTTCGTTATAAAAGTAATGGCATCCCATACTTTTTATGTAGTCTAGCGTATCACGATATCGTTTGTCTAAAAACCAATCATTAAACAGATAAATAAATTCTACTTTAAAATCTAATGGATTAAATAGTTTTTGGTATTCAAGTTTTTTGAAATGACAACCAGGCAATTTTTCATCGACGGAACCGGCGCAATTTTGGAATTTTTTTTCTATGATATAGACGGTGTTGTTTTCGAAATTAATAAAGGCTTCGTCTGGTCGCCATTCTTTGGAATTATAGTCAGCGTACTGGATGCCATGTGGATTAAGAAAATAGGTATATAATTTTTTCTGAGGAACAGACATACCGATTTTTTGGGAGCCTCGATATACCTCATAATTAGTAACCTTGTAGCCAGCATTACATAATGCATTATCTAAAGATGTGGTTTGTTCAAAGTGCAAGCCGTTTTTGTTTGTGCGGGCTCCGCCACCATGGGTATTTGGGGTTCTTGACATATGCTATACCTCCTTAATTAAAAAATTCGTTAATCTCAACACCAAGTACATTTGCAATCTGATTAAGCACCGAAATAGATAGACTCTTATTGCATCCAGCAGCTTCGATTTTGGAGAGATAGCTGGTGCTGATTTTAGCCTGTTCGGCAAGTTGTACTTGCGTCAAATTTGCTTGTTCTCTGTAATATTTTATATTTGCACCTATAACACGATATAGGTCAGTATCATTACTAAAATGCATATCGTTACCTCTTTCACTATTTGTGAATATTATTACATGAAATCAGTTCTTTTGAAATTCACTTATAGTGAAAGGGAAAAGTGGTAGATTTTATTTCGGAATTGAGTTACAATAGACAAATCAAAATACAAAGGAGGTATGACTTATAAGATTACAACCCAACAATTTTAAACTTGAATCAACGACAATTTGGTCATTTCCCGACAGAGGTAACTGGGCAACCCATACAGGAAAATATCGTGGAAATTGGTCGCCATATGTGCCAAGAAATCTGATACTTCGTTATTCTAACCCTGGTGATTGGGTATTGGATTCATTTATGGGTAGTGGAACAACCTTAGTGGAGGCAAAACTACTGAATCGTAATGCGGTAGGTGTTGACATCAACCCGCAATCTGTTTCAATTTCTGATGCGAATTTACAATTCCAATGTGACACGAGTTCAAAAGTTTATACATGCAATGGGAATGCTGCAAATTTACATTTTATTAAAGATAATAGTATTGATTTAATATGTACACATCCGCCATATGCCAATATTATTAGATATAGTAATGGAATAGAAGGAGATATTTCGCTGCTTGAAGTGGACGATTTTTTGACTGAAATAAACAAGGTGGCTGAGGAACTTTTTCGCATATTAAAAAAAGGCAAAATGTGTGCTGTGATGATAGGGGATGTGAGAAAACACGGAAAAGTCATCCCATTAGGGTTCCGATTGATGGAGTGCTTTTTGCAAGCAGGATTCACAAATCAGGAAATTATTATTAAAGAGCAACATAATTGCCGTTTTACAGATTATTGGAAGAGGAAGAATAATGGTTTTCTTCTGTTAGCTCACGAGTATGTATTTGTGTTTCAAAAGTAGTTTGATTCACAAAAATTAACAAAAAAACAATGTAGTAGTTGTTTTTTTTGAAATAAGCAAGTATAATGGAAATATAAAATTTGCCTTTAAAGGTATTTGGAGAAGAGGAACTAAGATGAGTAATTCAAGTGTTGCTCCATTTGTGAAATGGGCTGGCGGAAAGCGTCAGCTGCTTCCACAGATAAAGGAGAGAATGCCTGAAAAATATAATAGTTATTTTGAACCGTTTGTAGGTGGTGGAGCAGTGATTTTTGAGTTGTTGCCGACAAATGCTTTGATAAATGATATTAATAAGGCGTTAATAAATGCATATAGGCAAATATGTAATGCACCAGAGGCATTTTTGGCGGCAGTAAAGCAACTTGATGAAGCTATGTGGGAAGACGGTAAGAAATATTATTATTCACTTAGAGAACATTACAATGATAAATTGATGAAAGCAGAGTATGATGTGGAGTTGGCTGCGTTGTTTGTATTTATTAATAAACACTGCTTTAACGGACTGTATCGTGTAAATGGCAAGGGTTTATTTAATGTTCCATATAATAATAGTCGTAGAACTTCCGTAGATGAAAGTATTATCATGGAGGTTTCCAGATATCTTCAAGGAATTACGATTATGGATGGAGACTTTGAGGAAGCTTGTGAAGGAGCAGGGCAAGGAGATTTTGTTTTTATCGACAGCCCTTATGCGCCATTGAATCCCACTTCTTTTGAGTCATATACAAAAGAAGGATTTGACATTGAAAGTCATAGGCGATTGTCAAATCTATTTGACAAATTGACAAACAGAGGATGCTACTGTATGCTCACAAATCATAATACTGAATTGATAAATGAGTTGTATAGTGGAAAAGGATACAGAAGGGATGTTGTAAGTGTAAAGCGTATGATTAATTCAGATGCATCTAAGCGAGTTGGTGAAGAAATAATTATATGCAATTATTAAGGAGTCGAGATAATGGAGAGCTTATTTATTAAAAAAGTGCCATTATATTTCGAGACGGAAGAATCACAATTGGTATTGGGAGATTCTTTTAAAATTCTAACAAAAATGGAACCAGAATCTGTTGATATGATATTTGCAGATCCGCCTTATTTTTTAAGCAATGATGGCATTACCTGTCAAGGTGGAAAGATGGTTTCCGTAAATAAAGGCTCATGGGATAAACTTTCGGAAAGTGGGACTAGTGTCGAAGAAAAACATAAGTTTAACAGAAAGTGGATTAGGTTATGTAAGAAAGTACTAAAGCCGAATGGAACAATTTGGATATCCGGGACGCTGCATAATATTTACTCGATTGGTATGGCGTTGGAGCAGGAGGGCTTTAAGATAATTAACAACATAACTTGGCAGAAAACGAATCCGCCACCAAACTTGGCGTGTCGATGCTTCACACATTCAACCGAAACCATTTTATGGGCAAGGAAGAATGATAAGAAGTCTCGGCATTTTTTTAATTATCAGAAAATGAAGGAAATGAATGGCGGAAAACAGATGAAGGATGTGTGGACAGGTTCGCTGACAAAACCTTCGGAAAAAAAAGAAGGCAAGCATCCTACACAAAAGCCAGAATACTTGCTGGAAAAAATTGTGCTGGCATCTACGGAGGAAGGACAGGTTATATTGGACCCTTTCTGTGGTTCTGGAACTACTGGGGTGGAGGCTGTACGATTTGGACGGAAGTTTATTGGAATAGATATATGCCAAGAATACTTGGAGATATCGAAAAAAAGATTGGAGAAGGTGGCAGATGGCAGAGAGAGATTTTGATGAGTGGCTGAGTAAATTCAGACCGAGTATATCAAGCTATAATTACTATATTGATTTTGAAAAAGTGGTAAGAAATGTGGAAGAAATCAAGGTAGAATTAAATATCTTGAATTCGTTGATTGGCTCTAAAAATATCGAAGAAGAGTTTGAAAAGATAGTGACAAAGTATCCGGAAACTTTAAAATGCATTCCGCTACTTCTTGCAGTGAGAGGTAATGAGATTTATGCACAGGATGAAGAGGGGGCGTTCCTATATAATTTCAAAAAGATGAATTATGGTGTAGAGCAATACCGAGTATTCATGCATAAGACCGGATTATTTGATATGATTGCCAATCATTTGGTAAACAATCTTGTGGATTATGCTTTGGGTATTGAAACCGGATTGGACTCTAATGGGCGCAAGAATCGTGGAGGCCACCAGATGGAAGCTTTGGTTGAAAAGTATATTGTGGCAGCAGGCTTTGAGAAGAATGTAAATTATTTTAAGGAAATGTATCTTAAGAATATTGAAGAAAAATGGAATATTGATTTGTCTGCACTTTCCAATCAGGGTAAGGCTGCTAAACGATTTGATTTTGTAATCAAGACAGATGAGATGATTTATGCAATTGAAACAAACTTCTATGCGAGTGGAGGTTCTAAACTAAATGAAACGGCAAGAAGTTATAAAATGCTTTCACAAGAGGCAGATACAATCGATGGCTTTACATTTGTATGGTTTACGGATGGCATTGGCTGGAAGAGTGCAAGAGGTAATTTGAGGGAGACATTCGAAGTACTGGATACTATGTATAGTATTGATGATATGGAGAATGGGGTAATAAAAAGAAAGTTAGTGTGAGGGAAAAAGGATGGAATTTAAAGCAGTACCAAGAACGATAGCAGATACTTTAGATCTTAAAAGAAAATATGTAATTCCTAGATTTCAGCGTGAATATTCATGGGAAAATGATGAATTACAGGAATTGTGGGATGATTTGTTAGACTGTTTTACAGTGCATAATGGTAAATTATATCCTAATGAATATTTTATTGGAACGTTGGTTTTAGTAGGTGATGACGATGATAATATGAATATAAAGAGACAGGTCGTTGATGGTCAACAAAGATTGATGACAATAACTATTGCATTTTCTGTCATAAGAAAATTATTTCTTATGGAAAAAGAAGAAACTTTAGCAAATAAAGTATATTCATATATAATGGGTGAAGATGCTGATGGTGTCGAGTATGCTAAGTTGGAAACAGAGACTCCTAAACCATATTTTCAAATGAGAATACAAAAACGAGAACAGAATGAAAATATCTTACCAAATACAGATGAAGAAAAGAGAATATTAAATGCATATAATTATTTTGAAAGAAAATTATCAAGAAAAAACATTTTACAAGAAATAAAAAAAAGATATCGCATAGACGATAATAGATTGGACTATATTGAATTATTAAAACTATTTAGAGATCAGATTTTGCATTGCAAGGTAATATATGTGACAGTAAAAAGTTTTGATGATGCTTATGCAATATTTGAAGTTTTAAATGCAAAAGGAAAAGATTTAAGTCCAATTGATATAATAAAGAATTCTTTATTCTCAATTTTAAATGAAACTGAACCGGTAGATTTTGCTGAGGAGAGTTGGAAAAAGATAAAAAGAAAAACAGTAGGTAAATGTGATATTCAAACATTTTATAGACATTATTGGTTATCGAAATATGGATATTCGACAGCGAAGAAGTTAGTAAAAGAATTTAATGACAAGATAGGAAAAAATCAGTCTGAGTATACTATTTTTTTAAAAGAACTTGTTGAGGCGTCAGAAGATTACTATAAAATAGTTTATCCGAATAAAAATGATTGGTCTCAGCCGGAAGAAATAGATATATATTATGCGTTAGAGGCATGCGATATTTTTGATGTTACGCAAGTTAGAATATTTTTGTTGGCGTTGTTTGATGTAAAAAGAAAAAAGATGATATCTCATAAACAATTTTTAAGAATTATTAAATTTTTAGAGCAGTATCATTTTGTTTTTAATTCTATTTGTTCTATGCGTCCTTCAGGTTTAGAGAGAAGGTATTCGAGCTATGCTCGAAAATTAAGAATATGTAAAGATAAAAATGAAACAAAAAAATGTATTGATGAGTTGATAGCTACATTAAAAGAGGGATTACCAGCAAAAGAGATATTTGTTAGTAATTTTGTTAATGTACGATATACTTCTGATTTTGCAAAAGATAAAAAATTAGTACAGTATATTATTAAAAAGTATGAGTTTTATAATATGAATACGAATGAAGTTCAGCCTTTATCATTTACGATAGAACATATCATGCCTGAATCTACAAATAATAAAGAATGTGGAATGATTGGGAACCTGTTACCATTAGGAGATAAACTAAATTCGGAATTAATGGATAAGGCTTTTAAATATAAAATTAAAAAATATTCAGCATCTCAATATAAAACCGTGGAGAAATTTGTGCAACAGTATCAAAATAACGATGAATGGACGAAAGAGATGATATTTGATAGAACAAAGGAAATAGCAAAAAAAATGTTTGAGATGGTATATAATTAATTTGACGATTAAGACATAGTGAGTTTTATAATGGCTCAGTTGTCAAGACAAAAATTTGATATTTTTATAATGAACTGATAT
>ERZ857693.1349-NODE-1349-length-31277-cov-3.201749_pt1 | contig 31277 bp, 39 predicted proteins | sample MGYA00519765_ERZ857693 | MGnify/ENA primary metagenome ERZ857693 (study PRJEB31778, sample SAMEA3449354) | human gut metagenome | biome: human gut; feature: human-associated habitat; material: faeces | place: United Kingdom | collected 2010/2012 ... | reverse complement strand
CCCTGTACCATTTCCTGCAGGATAGTCTTGCTATCATAAAAGAGCCGTTTCCCTTCCAGGTCGTTTAAAATATATTTTAAAATAAACTCTTTCGCATTAGCAAAACCACCATCCAGATAAATCGCACCAATCAGTGCTTCCAATGCATCCGAGGTAATAGACTCTCTGAATCTTCCACCGGTCGCGTCCTCACCTTTCCCAAGCAGCAGATAACTTCCAAGTTCCAGATCCCGCGCACAAAATGCAAGTGCCTTCTCGCATACCATGCTTGCTCTTAACTTAGTCAGTTCTCCTTCCGGCATTGTCTGGTTCTCGAAAAAAAGATATTCGCTTGAAATCAGTTCCAGAACAGCATCTCCAAGGAATTCCAGACGTTCATTACAGTCTGCCTTCTTCATATGCTTTTCATTCACATAAGAGCTGTGCGTCACAGCATGTCCGAGCAAATGGCTGTCCTTGAAATTGTAGCCGATTTTTTCTTCCAGTTCCTTTACATTTCTGCTCATGATTGCTCCTCCAATTTTAAAAAAGGACACTCCCCAAAAATGGGGATGTCCCCTGTAATCATTTTCCCTAGTTAACAGCGTTCTTGATCTGTTCTACAGCATCACCTACTGTTGCGATCTTTTCTGCATCTTCATTTTCAATTTCGATATCAAATGCATCTTCAATTCCCATAATAATCTGGAAAATATCAAGCGAATCAGCTCCCAGATCATCTACAAATGTAGTGTCCATCGTAATTTCATCCGGGTTACATCCCATCACATCAACAATAATGTCTTTCAGTTTTTCAAATTCCATAATTCTTAATCCTTTCTGAGCTTATTCCTGTGCGGATTTTTCTTCCGCCTGAATACATTCTTTGATCTTTTCATTGATTCCTTCTTCTTTGAAGGTTACGCACTGCAAAATTGAATTGCAGACTTCTTTTGCCTTGGAACTGCCGTGTGTCTTTACTACCAGACCGGTGAGTCCAAGCAGTGGTGCTCCACCGTACTCACTTGCGTCAAAATCCTTCATAGTCTTTTTCAGCACCGGCTTAACCAGAAGTCCACCGATCATGCCGCGGAGATTCTGCTTCATACCACCTTTGATCTTGCTTACAAGAACCGATGCTACTCCTTCATAGAGTTTCAGGATCACGTTGCCGGTAAATGCTTCACAGACGATAACATCTGCCTGTCCGTGAGGGATTTCTCTCGCTTCAATGCTTCCGGTAAAGTTAATATCCTTACATTCTTTCAGCATAGGAAAAGTCTCCTTGACCAGGGCATTACCCTTTTCTTCCTCAGCTCCGATATTGACGATCGCAACCTTCGGATTCTTGACTCCCATAATATGTTCCATATAGATCGAACCCATCTTGGCAAACTGCACCAGATGTGAAGGTCTTGCATCTACATTCGCCCCACAGTCGATCAAAATGGAAAATCCTTTTTCTGTCGGAATCAGCGGTGCAAGTGGTGGCCTTTCCACCCCTTTGATACGTCCAACCAGAAGCTGTCCCCCGGCAAGAACCGCACCGGAACTTCCTGCTGAAACAAAAGCGTCAGCTTCTTTATCCTTCACCATCTTAAGACCTACCACAATGGATGAGTCTTTCTTTCTGCGGATCGCCATAACCGGCGGTTCTGCTGTCTCAATTACTTCCGATGTATGAACAACCGAAATCTGTTCTTTATTATATGTGTACCCGGAAAGTTCCTGATTGATGACATCTTCTTTTCCGACCAGAATCACATGGATCGCATCTGACTTCCCGACCGCCTCGACCGCACCTTTGATGATCTCATGCGGTGCGTTGTCTCCGCCCATTGCATCGACAACAACTTTTGTTATTTCTTTCATACTGTTACCTCCCAGCATTACTAAACCAATTCTACTAGACATGACCGTAAAAATCAATAATATTTAGCAGATTTAGGAAAATTAGAAAAAAGAAAAGGAGTTAAGCAATACGCCTAACTCCTGTACTATAGCCTTTTTTAATTAGTTTTCTACAGTAACGATTTCTCTCTTGTTGTAAGAAGGGTTTCGCTATGTAAATCTTTATATCTCGTTATATCGCTATATTTACAGGATTCTTTACATATAACTCTTTATAATTCTTTATAAAATTTATTCCAATTGGGTTATAAATTGGGTTAAAATTGGGTTAAAAATCATACCACTAATGCTGAAGAAACTCGTTGCATTTCTGCTTCTGCTCGTCCCTCTAAAACATGATTATATACTTGCATTGTAATGGCAATTGTCTTATGTCCCATAATCTCTTGTAGCACCTTTACATCTATTCCATTTTCTGCCATTCTGGTACAAAATGTATGTCTGAATGTATGTGCGGAAAAGTCTGGCAACATCACCTCATTATCTTCTTCATGCATTCGATTATATGTATCTCTTATATTATGTAATGCTCTGGTAAAAGTATTCGGTGTATACAATTTCAAATTCCTATTAAGAAACACAAAATCCTTATATCCGTCAACTTCACAACCACTTGCTTTACTCATAAAATATGTTTGTTGCTTATGTTTTCTCATAATATTCAAGATTTCTTTCTGCAACGGAATTGTACGGTTAGTTCTATTTTTGGGCGGCTCTGCATAATGCCTAACTGCTCCGCCTTCTTTAAGAACCTTTTTATATATAATCTGATGGTCAATATATACACTGGCATTTTCAAAATCAATATTATCCCAAGTAAGACCCAAGGCTTCACTGATTCTGCATCCAGTTCCTAATAGAAATGCAATTATGGTATAATATTGTGAATATACATTATCATCCTTTACATATTCTAATAATGCTTTTTGCTCCTGTCTTGTTAAAGGATATCTTGTAGATGTCAAACTGCCACGTACATAATCTTTCATACAATCTTTACATGGATTCTTTCTTATCCAGTCATCATCTACTGCCATTTGGAATGCCGGATAAATAATATTCTGATATACCTGAATTGTTGAAACAGCAAATTTCTTCTCCTTATATAAATAAGCATAAAATTTTTTAATATCAGACCTCTTAACATCAGCAACTTTCATGCGTCCGATCGCATTCGACTTAACATTCTTATTAACCATGCTTATGTAATTTTGCATAGTCGCATTCGCTATTTGCGGTTTTGTTTCAAAGTATTGGAATATCATTTCATATACCGTAATATTCTTTGCCTCGTGTGTTAAAATTCCATCACTTTCATCTCTTTCAATCTCTTTCTCTAATTCACGTAAACTTAATCCATCTTTTTTCCCTGACGGTGTTTCATCCGTCCTTGTAAGCTTCCATGCATATACTGTATTACGTTTACCGTACTTATCTGTATATCTGTATCTATACCTCCCGTCTTTCAATTGACTTTCACCTTGTTTTAAATTTCGTCCTTTTAAATCTTTCTTTTGTTCCATATTACATCTAGCTCCTTATCATAAGCAGTGTAATAAGATTGAGTTTGTAATTATCCTATCACACGAATTTTTATTTTTCTATATTTTTTACAGAAAATGTACTGCTTCCGAATTTATATATTCCTCAAATGCTCTTCGTTTTATCAGTTTTTTCTTACCCACAAATAAAGCAAACGGACAGCTTGGATCAGAAAGCATCAATGATAATCTATTTATTCCAATATTTGAATACTCTGCCGCTTCTTTTATTGTAAGATTCATCTTTTCCCAGATTGGGACTTCATTATTTTCTTTTACCAAATTAAATCCTCCACTAAAACAGGCTCACCAGATTTTCTCCGGCAAGCCTTAATCTAAATCTATATAATAACTGTTGCCATGTTTTATACAGCAGCACGAACATCCCACTTTAGCATAGCTTCATGAGCACACATCGGGATTTTTCCAAGACTCTTTTCAATCTCATTTTCTATGCGTTTCTTGTTCCGTCCACAGATAATATCAACAGCTTCTTCATATGTTGCATACGTCTTCTTTCGACCTTTACCTATAAAAAATGTACCATCTTCGTTTTCATAAATCATATCTTTTGCATTATGTTCAAACATCGTATTCTGGTAATGTTCCAGAAATACACAAGTTTCAGGCGAATACTCTTTATTCCCCTGAACCAATAAATCTTTATCCAAATCAATCTGCCACTTGCCCGGAACGTAATGTTCATCAAACCAAATACGGAAATTCGCATAATTCAGCCATTCTTCGCATATGGTCTTATCCTTATATTCCGGCTTATATTTCTTATGTACATTCTTGTCGTAGCATCTCTGCATCATATTTTTCCACTTTTTAAAGGAGATAGACTCTGAATCCGCATCATTGCATCCATGATATCCAATTCCGCACATACTTCTTCTATATTTGTATGGATTCCAACCATCCTGTTTGTATTCTACAGAATTGATAACATCCATAATCACTTCTTCTGAAAGTGGAGCAGCAGATTCTTCCTGAAGCTCTGTCAGTTTTTCGTACTGCTTTTCTGTAACAGGATATAAATGCTTATAGTAACCATCTGTGACATCATTATTCAGATGCCAAATCCGAGTATTGTTCATCATGTCATAGTTGACTATAAATGTCCCCACCACTAAAGAACTTCCCGTGACCTTTACTTTCTTATAGTCATAAGTCTGCGTATACTTAATATACCGCTCTTTCTTCAGCGTATACACAACTTCACCGGTCCACCTATCAACACTTCCCCGAAGTAATTTGTACTGACCGTCTTCGTATACTATGACTCGTCTGTAATTACTGATCCAGGTATCCTTATAATAAAGTAGCTTCACAAACCTTTCATCTCTGGCGCAAAAATCAATCCCCGATATGTTCTTCTTTAGTGTCCTGTTTCTGTTGATTTTCTTGTATTTTCGATTGATATGCATGGAATCATCCGCAAGATAAAGTTCCATGCCTTTTTTATAGTCATTTTCATTTCTAGTTTTTTTCTGCTTCTTTGCACAACACTCTTTACAAACATTCATATAATTTCTACAATGCATCAAAGCAAACTCACTTACTGGAAGTTTCCTCCCACAATGTTCGCAAATTTTCGTTTCTTTATTTTTGTCATTAGCCATTTGACCTCCTTTTCTTTAACTGACACACCGCCATGCATCAGTGCAAGCTATTGTTTACTCCCGACTTGCTCAGGAATTCACGATGTTATTTAATCTACGGCACATCTATAACCGCATAAGTTTTTGGAAAATTGGCAGCAGAACTGCTACCATAAGATTTTTTTAGAATTGTTTGTATAATAAAAGACGGTCTTTTAAACCGCCTCTTCAATAAATATGTCGAGGGGATTAGGTTCACCCCAAATGTTTGATTCAAATTCGCAATCGCTTTCTAATTTGGCTTGTAGAAATACAGATTCATCTCTTAATTGAGATTCCAATCTAGCAACCCATTCTTTTTCGCTAAACGCCATATAGCTTTGTGCTTTCTTCTCATCAATAAGCTTTTGTAAATACTGATTTTTATTCCGAATATATTTTTGAACCTCTCTGACAACCTCTATTGGATACTCATGCCCTTCACATATTCTATTATAAATCGCTGCCAGTCTTCTGTTTTTGTCTGCTTCTTCTTTATTCTTCCGAGTCTGAACAATTTTATGTTCATACCCATATCTGTTTTCATAATCTGTTGCATATGCAATACAAAGTTCTTTATCACAATATCGGCTGTAGCAATTGTTGATTTGTCGCATTGTTCCATCGAAATTTTTCATTTTATCATTACTTCGATACACAAACAGCAAATGATTTTTTTCCAAGATGATATTGTATCTATTACAAGTTTTACTTGATATTCCTGTGAGATCTGCAAAATATTCTAAAGACATACCACTTATCTTTCCCTGATATTTTCCCATGTCCTTTGACCAATTGAATGTACTACAAATGACAATGAAATATTTCAGCAGACTCATTTTCTTTTTTATACTTTCTTCCAATAACAGAATTTGCTGTATTTCTTCCACGAACATTTTAACAAAATAGTCTTTTTCTGTATCCAAGTATAATTTCTCGAAATCAATAATATATTCATTCTTCAAATCTTTAATAATTCTGATATAATCTTCTTTTGCCAGTTCAGCAATTCCCTGTTTTAAGATTGACAATAAGTTAGAATCATATTCTGTACATAATCCCGTAAGTACAAATGCCATCTTATTCAATGATACAATTCCAACAGAAGTTTCTTTACTAAAAAGTGGAACTTCATCTGACATCACTTTTCTCAAAGCAATGTACACTAATACCAGTTCACCTGTTACATTCGGATTTGTAACAAGGCTTTTATCTAAAAATAGCTCTTTCATTCATGCTCCTTTGATGCTTAAATCATATTATCTTTACCAGAGGGACAAAAACACCTCAAAACACTCCAATTTTGTCCCTATACCCCGGGACAAATTCGTGCAAAAATATCACGATTTTGGGACTCTTATAAGTAAAAGACAACAGTAAGTAGAAGATAATAATTTTTACTTACTCGTAAACGAGTATGTAACCTTTATTTTTCTTTACATATCTTCTTTACCATATCCAATATTCCATCTTCATTTTTGAAGAAGAAAATACTTCTTTTCCTATCTGGATCAGTTTGATCTGCTTTAATGTCCACGATTGTATAACCTTCTCTTAATAATTTTCTTGCCATTCTTCCCGTATAAACTACTATCGGATTTTTCATAATTCCATTTCTCCTTCTTTTATTTATCTGCTTTAACTCGACAATCTGTCGATTGGGTTGTCCCTAATGGACAAACCGTCCATTAGTTTCCCATTTAAATTTAAAATATAATTTTCTGGCACTGAAAAGTACGTACTAAGCACTGCTCAACAATCATTCAATACCTTAACCAACTACAAACTTATTAAATAACCATGCCAAAATCATACCCGTGCACATTCCAACTACTCCAAATGGCATACCTGCATACGCTGCTATAAAATATCTGTTTCTATTATTCCGATCCATCTTTTATTTTTCCTTCCTGATTTCCGAGAACAATGTAATCAAATAGAGAACTCATATTTTTTTCACGCTGATCATTAAGTTCTTCCAACTTCCATCCTCTCATTACATAATCAAATGTCAAAATATTCCACAACTTATTATCCTGAAATGCACTCCATCTCTTCCAACAATCAAACCATTCCTGACATTCTTCTGGTGTCAAATACGGAAGTCGTTCATGTACTTCTTTGATATCATCATATAGATGTTCAAATGCCATTCGTGAAATCTCTATGTCCATTTCTCTCTCTGCATTTTTGTACTCTTCTTCTGACATTTCCTTTTTAGAACGGACTAAATCCAATGCATATATCGATATATTTTCAATTTCATCAGTTGTTAAAGCCGGGACTCTTTCATGCAATTTTAATCTATAATTTTCCAAATAGAAAATTTCAAATTCTTTTCCAAAAGTTGCTTTTTCTATTTTTTCTTCAGAAAGTTCTGTTCCACCAATTTTTGAATAAAAATCTCTTCTTTCCGACTTTTCTTTTAAATCGTTGAGCATTCTAAATTCTTCTAATTCACAAGCTTCATCACAGGTTAATGGTGTGCGATAATTCCATTCTGTAATCATTTCTCTAAGACTTTTTCCATCAAATACATTACCTACAACATTTTCATTCCAATGACATCTTGAACAATATGCTGAAATAGAAATATTACCATCATAATGCATTATCAGCGGACACTTGATCTCTTTATTATCATCTGCTGTATACACTATTTTGTGATGACCAGAATCGCAATAAAAATTGCAATTTAGACTCTTAGCTCGTCCAGAATATGCAATTTTTTTAGATGATTCACTAAATTCATACTGTTTTTGAAATTCTTCCTCTGATATCTTCTCACTCATTATTTCAACACACACATTTGGCATCCTTTCTTTGTAAAATTCGTATGCCTTTTCCGGATTATTATCATGGAAGTTTCTACTAATTCTAAGCATTGCAATACATCTGTCCGGTAAATGATTATATCTTTTTACCACACCCGCTATAATTTTATTTTCATTGTTTTCGATTAAATCATACATATTTTTTGAAAACTCATTTAATTCATATGCAAATTTTTCGTCTAGTATTGTTCCATTTGTAGGTATGTCTATTCCCAATACAACACAATTACTTTTCAGAATTTGATGTAATGAATAAATAATCCCTTCTGTATTTAATAATGGTTCTCCTCCAGTGAAATTCAATGTTCTTATATATCTAATTCCCAAATCATTTAATAATTTATCCATTGCTTTGAGATTTAGAAAATTATTATAATCTTCTCCTTTTTCCCCTGCTTCATAATAAAAGCAATGAGGACAATTCAAATTACATCTATTCGTAACTTCTACTTGCATCATTCCGACACCAACATCCATATTTTAATGCTCCTTAACATTTTATATTTTTTTGTGAATTTGTAGGCTGAAATGCCTATGAATTTGATTAGATTTTTGACAGCCAAGTTTCTGACTGAAATTTTAAGATTTTATACAGCTTGTTGATCTGTTGCAATTCTGATATGTCAGTTGTGTTATAAAATTTATTAGTTAATAACTGAATCAGATATGTATAGCTTTTATCATCAATATCTACGGTCACTATAAGCTACTCCTCCTTCATGATATCTTCTACTGTCTTGATATGTTTCCCGGACAAAAATTCATGCGTCTTCTGAAGCTGTTCTGTATTCAGTTTACGTTCGCCTTTGAACCACATCGTACATTTACTTAATCCGCATCCAATATATGAGGCAAAATATTCCTTTTTAATGCCATTAGAATTCAAATACTCTTCTACTACTTGATTTAATGTCATACATTTTCACATCCTTTCTTTGTAAAATTATTTGTCGAAGTCGTGAAAATAAATTCACTACTTCCTCCCTATACTAAATCCTCACTTTAAAAGGAAGGGTTGAAAATCACGATAAATACGAGTAAAATTAACCCTTCCTAAAACAAGTAAATCTCCTAATTGTTATATTGCACAATTATGATGTTTTATTTTTGTTTCTTTTTACCAAAACTTTAGAACACTTATCAGAACACGTTTTAGTATTTCCAACTACAACAAATTTCTTATTGCAGATTTCGCACTTTGCCACTTTCCTCTCTCCATTGTATTCCCATAAATCTAAAAGAGGATTGTTTGACTCTGCATCAAACACAATGTCTGACACATCTGTTTCCGGCAACTCTCTCAGATACACTTTGTCATAATTCTGCATATGCTCACGTCTGATATACTTGTTCTTCTCCAAACGGTCTAAGCCTTTTTGCGTACATTTAGAGTCAATCCAGTTGTCAATTGTTGCCGCAGTAATTTTACTCTTTTGTCTCAGTCCTTTATAAATACGGATATACTCTTTTTCTTCTCCGTACTTCGCCTGAAATCTACGAATTAGAACATATAGGATATACAAAATATACCTGTCTTTTTCACAACCTTTTCTTACTTTAATTCCCATCAGATCATCATAAACTGTTTTCGTGATTAGAACTTTCACAATCTCTTCCTGTTCCTTTTTTATTCTGTCCCGGCTTTCCAGAATCTCTTTTTCTCGGTCAACAGATTTTTGATATACATTTCTTTTTACTTTAGGCGTAATATCACTATCTACATTTTTACACAAATTATCATATAAAATGTCTCCATAACAGTTCCAAAGGATATCTTTCTTCTCTTCCTGATTTTCTTCCGTATGATATTCGATATCAACAAGATAATTCGCAGCTTCTTTTCTATCTGGAAAAATCTCTTTTACTTTTGCTCCACAGTATATATTGAAAAGCTGCTTCTCCGACTCTTTTGCATTCAAGTCATCTTTTACTTTTTTGTACCATGCAGAATGCTCTCTTTTCAAATCCAACAGTAATCTTCGCAACTGGCTATACTTCTCTGATGTCCTGTCCACTTTAATATCTGAATTCTTCAGCATCTCTGGATTGAATGCATCTTTACTAGAATAATTTACTTTTGCAATGCCATTTGAAGTTTTGTCAGATATGTATTTACTGATCCGATCAGCATTGCCGTTAAGATTGCTTTTTTCACACTGTTTCTGCTTCTTATCTTTTGCATACATGAAGAAGTGTGGACATTTATGTTTGTCTGAATCTTTGTACTCTTCATATATGAATGTATACTGTTGCAAATCCATTGACTTTTGTGTTTTAAAATAATCAATAACAAAATTATTGTATGCACAAAGGACTCTCACCAGTTTTGTGTCTGGATCACCTTCCGAATTAAATATCTTCGTAATGGCATTTGACACAAATCCAATGTTCTCGTTTTGAAAACTGCTAATAAGACAATTCATTACTGCATTATTTGTGATCTGTGCCGATTCTGCTTTTGTCATGTCATAGAATAGAGGATATTTATCTCTCTCCAATACATCCATAAAGGCTTTGTCATGCACAAGACAAATATGATCTCCATCCCAGTCTGCTTGCAAAACTTCTGATATCAAATCATGCGAACTAACTATAGTGTCCGTTCCATTAAACCACTCCTCACATTCCTTTGACTGTAACACTTTTCTAATTCCATGTTCGCAATCTGACAAATGCGGATATCTCAAGCAGCAAGTCTCTTCAATTTCTTTATCATTATAGTAATGATTATAAATATATCCATTTGGAACTAAACCTTCAGGAACATCTTGTCCGAGAAATAACCATTGACAGAAAGCATATAAATCCGGGCAGATATAGCTCCAGAATCCGTCCAGAACTAATTTACATCCCTGTGCTTTTCTTCTTTCTGACAACAGCACGCTTTTCATAATCTTTTGCACATGGATATCATTTAATAATTGAGGATATTTTAAAATCGCAGCATGAAGTACATTCATTTCAACGTCTTTCATCTTATCTTCCATATCTTCTGAATCAATCTCAATCCCCATCAGCTGCAATGCTGCTTTCGGATTTTTCTTTGCATCCTCTATGTACCTAACTGTTTTATCTGCCAGTTTTTTGATAGTTTCATCTGTTAAATTGTCCCGTGGAATTGTCTGGAATGGCTGATACGCCACTTTTACTTCTGATTTTGCTTGATGTGCACAGTTATTTACTGTGATAGATAATTTTGCTTTTTTGAAACATTTTCTGTACTCTTGCATAGAATCGTAATACTTTCGCATTTTCAACTGACTATCTGTAAGAATCATTTTCGCATTTAGGAATTCTTCTACAGTAACAGGATTTCCCCATGCATCAATCATATTGGCAGCAGATACTTTATCTCTGTATTTCTCAATGAATTTATGAAAATCGAAAGGAAACACTGCACCTTTCAACCAACCACCTCTGATCTGACAACTGCAAGGAAATGTACCTGGAATGAAAATACCTGCACCATCCATATGCTCAATCTCTATCTCCATCTTCTTTTCCTGAATATCCAAAGTATTTACGTCCAGATAATTGACCATACCAGATACAAAAGTTTTAAAATCTGGAACAATAATCACTTCATCAATGCTTATACCTGAATCATATTTTATACTGTTGGAAAGGTTCAATGCTTTTGCTGCGAAGTATTTACCCATATTGATTCCACCCTTGGAATTGATACGCTCTTCAGTTAATCCACACATAAGAGCATATTCATTTTCCTTCCAATATTCTTCCTCAACCAGTGTAATCTCTGTCTCTTTCATCTGTCCAGTCGTTGAAGTATAAAATAGATAATGCTTTCCGTCCAGATTAACTCCACGCTCAACGATCTGATTGAGAACACCCGTCAATGCTTTACTCCCACATTTTAATAGTAGAAATTGATCTAGTAATGGAATATCCTTTAAATCCACATTGCATCTTCTGACACACTCATTCCCAAACCAGACGATCTTTTTATTATCTTTGATACGATCTGTAAGATTACCTTCTTCATCTGCAACATAGATTGCTGACTTTCTGATTTCACGAACTTCATTTGGTGAAAATTTTTCAATTTCATCAGTGAGAAACTTCCTAAAACATTTCTTGTTCATCTGTGCTTTTAATAGATCTGCTGCATCTTCCAAACTGATATGAAATTCTTCTGAAAGCATCTCTGATGTCGGATAGTCTACACCTAATCGCTTTTTCAATTCCTTTCTCGTAATTCCATCACAGAACAAATTATAATAATCCAGTTCTCTCTCTGTCAGGCAAGCTGAAATGTTCAACTTGTATACCTGACATCTCCCAAAATCTAAATTCATTAGTGCTGTTATAAAAATCACTCCAATCTTTTGTTTCTATATTTATATTATTCCCCATTCATTTTTGAAAAAGATCAAAAAAATACCAACCACCTCATATTGATGGTTGGTAGAAAACTATTTTTCTTTGATTTTTTCTTCAATTATTTTCTTTATTGCTTCAGCCGGTTCTATCTCTTCCGCAACACATATCTTATAGATATCCTTACTCGTAATTTGAATATTAGCTGCGAAGCTTTTATCATCTACTTTCAAACATACCGTATCTTCGTCTTCTCTTTCCGATTTTACATACCTTTCTTCTATTCTTTCAAGTCCTAACAATTCATCATGAATTTTTCTCAATAACTCTGCTCGATTATCTAATTGTTTATTGATATAATCAATCCATTCTTTTCTATTCATAGCATTTTCTCCTCGCATATTTGATACGGAAAGTATACCATTCCAACCATCAATATTCAATTCTCAACGCGCATTTATATATGTATATCTTTGTCGAAATTCATCGAAATCAACTCTATTTCATTTTCCAACAACTCACATCAAGAAGAACTCACCTTAAAAATTCCGATTCAAATTTGAGCCGTAGAATTGAATTTAAGCAAGCATATATGACAGTTTTTGGTGAATTTCATCGGATGGAATTTTGATGAGTTCCAGATTGGGGCTAACCTGAAATTAGAATTATGTCTTGTAAAACTTAACATTTTTCTAAATGCGTCCAACAAGTTACAACCCACTTTTATGAAATGTTAAGTTTTTTCTCTATCTCTTGTTCATACAGCAGAATCAGGTCCTCTTCTATCTCTGGAATTTCCTTCTTCGCTGTTTCAAGTGTATACCTTCCCTTATATTGGGATAAATCAATTGGCACATTGATTTTACTCAATTCATCTGTATACTTGTCCGACATTATGCGCATAAATGCAGTTTCTTTGATTGCCTTATGATCTATATTCAAAGAAGTTTCTAAATTCACGGTTGGGAGATTCTGGACTCTGGATAATTTTTCATCTATTATTTCTAATATCTGTGCAGTTGTAAAAGCATTCAATTCTACTCGCCTATAGTGCGTCCCTGCATTGAAAAATTGTTGATACTCATAAGAAAGATTTTCAAGCTTGCTTCTATCTTCTTTTTTAATTTCTACTTTTTCTGGTTCTATGTTATATTTTCTTATGTCTTCAATTGTGACTCCCAAATTTTCCATATAAATTATATTTTTAAATTTTTTATTCGGTGTAGCAAACGAATCTAAAATATAGATGCCTGATATATCCAGATCATGCAAACAATATAATTTCATTCCCATTTCCTGAAATTGATATAATAATGTCTTCGCTGCTCTTGTAGAAAACCCTTGTCCTGATACAATAATCATATTATATTTTTCTTCAACTTTTTCAGCTTTAAAAATAGCCTCAAATCCAGTCTTTTCAATATACAGTACCTTGTCGTATTTATATCTAAGATCAAAATCTGGTTCTATATGAATGTTGCTGCTAATTCCACCATAACACCTAAATATATTCTGGGCTGTTCCGATAGAGTTTATGAAGCTTCGTACATTGGCTGTTCCTAATCCATTTTGTGAACCATCTACATAGAAATTCCCTCTATCACTAAAGTTAATTTTATCTTCATATTCAGGATTCTCATCAATCCATTCTGTTAATATATTCTGCGTAAAATCCGCATAGGTATTCTTTTTTTCTTCTATTCCAGATATCTCACGCATCTTATACCATATCTGACGGGCAGTAATTGCATATCTGCCATTATCACTCGCCATGTTAAATGCATCTGTTACAAAGCTTCTCATAACGCCTCTATCACTAACTTTTTTATTTTTAGAGCTAAATTTTCTATTTTCTTTCGCGATTGTTTTATTCAATTTTTCAAGAACTTCATTCCAAAAACTACTGACATCAATTCTTGTTTTTCCTGCATCAGTGTATTTTAAATATGGCGAAATAATGTGAAATACAAAAGAAAAATTACTCATATCATGTAACAGATCATACAAGTTCTCACCATATTTACTTTTATTTCCTATTTTATACCATCCACTTTTAAATGTGATACTAAATGCTCCGCGATAAGTAATGGAATTATTTATATAACATTCTATACTACTATTCTTCTTTGCCGTCTCGTTTTTAAAAGTATCCTTTTTAACCGAAAACTCAACAATGCATGGAATAACTTTATCATTCATACCTTTTGGAGCTTCATTATCAACTATTTCGACAGTTGTTGTCAGAATATTTTCTAATCCAATTAGCTGCTTCTTCAAAAGTGTATATTTCTTTGTTTGCTGATCTTCCTTTAACATAAGGAAATCTTTGATAAATTCATCACTTTTGAAATCAATATCTTTAATTTTGGATTTTATATTGCTTTTATTTTTCATCCTTGTGCCAAATACATTATCCAGGAACTGTTTATATGTTGTATTGCCATCCTGAGTATGAATAATAAAATTCTGATAAGAATCATAATCGTAATAAGCAATCGAAATATTTTTAGATTTATCTATACCTTCCATCTTTGCCAAGTTTTCAATTTTCTCACCAAAATAATTCAAATAAAATGAGACATCAGGATTACATTTCGAATATCTAATAAAATAATCATAAAGAAAGTTTTCAACTGCCCCAATACCTATAATCTCTATTCCTCTTTTATCTGTAACACCTATTTCTACAAAGGAAACTTCGAGACGTCCATATCTCAATTGTTCAGAATCTATATTAGCTTCTAAAATTATCCCTTCTGCCGTATGCCATAGCAAACGGTATCCTTGTATATAACATATACTTATGATTGTTTTCAATCCATTCCCCTGTTTTCCTCTCGAAGCAGTAATATAATTTCTGTTTTGGCTTACATAATTTTCAAAATCATATATGTCTTCTACAGTTTCTTTTTTTATTCCTGTTCCATTATCATAGATTCCTAAAGATCCAGAAGTAACATCCATAAATACTTTCTTATCTTGTAATGGCTCTATAGCATCCAATGCATTATCCGTCAATTCTTTTACTACAATTCGATTCCAATACTCTTTTACAAGACCTACCTGTTTTAATAATCCATCTTCTGTGAAATAGTCTGCAATAACCATTGGTGTTTTACTTATTACTCTTTCTATGTTAATCATCCTTTCTTCTATATTTACAATAAATATTCAGTTTTGGTGTACAAAAATAGACTATAGATATACTAATCCTATCATTTTTGTACTGGTTTCGTTCTTTTTTATAATTGGAATTTATGTAGCAGACTCGCTACGAATGAAAATTTTGATATACTTTTCAGCTTTTCTAAGAAGATAGTACATCTTTTTTCAAACAAAGTCAATATATTTTTCTGCTTTTTTGAAATTTGTTTTACTTTTATAGAATTCAATGCTATTATATTTCTTGGAGGTGATTATTATTGAGTCTTTCATATAAACCTTTATGGGATATGTTAGCTGAAAAAGGAATAAGCAAAATGGAATTTGCTAAATCTGTAGAAATTTCTAATGCCACATTAGCAAAAATGGGAAAAGATGAAGCGGTTTCCCTCACTACCATAGATAAAATATGTAATGTATACGATTGTGATATCGAAAATATTGTAAAACATTTATCCACTATAAAAGTAGATGATAAATTCTCACCTGAATTAAATATAGGTACGATTATCAGTACACAATATCTTCTGAGTAGAGTTCTTATCCACTCCTCAGTTGGTGGAAAATTTTATTATGTAATTACAGAAAAAGAAAGAGATGAACAGCTTTTTCTCTTTGAAGATATAAAGCAATATACTTATAAAATAGCTCTTCTAACCTCCAAACCATCAAATAACGATCTCTATATACCTATACCTCATTTAAAATTAGATGATTTGGAACAGACCAATTTATTTCTTCGCTTGGATACAATTCGTGTTCTCCCAAACAATTTTGATTTTCAAATAGTTGGAAACTTACCACACTATGTAAAAGATAAAATTGTAAGGTTCAATTCTTTTATGAAAACTTTGTAAAACAGAAATCCCCTACGGTGTTAATGTGCTGTAGAGGATTTCATTATTTTTATGGAATTGAAAAATTATATTTATTGAACTATGTGTTAATTACCCATAGCATATATTTCTTTCAGATAATCTTCTCTCCTCAAAAATCATCTATTATCTTTAATTGCCCCACATAATTTCTTACATTGGCTTTTTAAATCTCTTCTAAAAGTTCCTGTTGCCAAATTAGCGGATTCCAAAGCCTCTTTTGAATTATTAAATGCATATTGGTATACCGCATCTACAATTCTTTTTCCCTCTGAAACACATTGTTCTTCTGGAACTCTCCATCCTAATCTTCTGTATACACGCTCCAGTTCTTGATACCCTTCCATCTGTCGTAATACTCTGCTTTTCCCATCAATAAAAGAAACTTTTTCTTTAATATCTACCATATCTAAAATTACAATCAACGGTACAAATATAGAAATACAAACTCCTTCTATACTATCATCATCTATTACATAACTATTTTCTGTTGTATCAATGATAGACAATCTCTCTTTATATATCAATGCATCTCGCAACGTCAATTTGTAATAGTTCGCATACATATTAGCCATCCTACCAAATATACTGCGCTCACTATATTCAGACACAAATCTTAATTGCCTTCTTTCAACTTCTGGCAAATATGCATTTACATCAAAGAATTTATTTAAGTATCCAGTTGAGTCAAAACCATTTCCATAATAATTTGATATAGTATGTGTTAGTTGCTCCTTATTTACCGACACAATAAATATGATTCTATTATCATCAAAATAATGTTTTATACGTTCCAACATTTCCAACGCATAACTTGGCTTGCATCTATCCAATTCGTCAATAAAAATAACTAATTTTTGTGTCTGTCCTTCTATTACTTGATTAAAAATCTCTTTTACTCTTTGTCTAATGTCTTCAGCTAATTGAATACCATCAAAAATATTTTTTTCTGAAACTGCATCTATTACTTTATCTCCATTTATTGAAAATATTCCCAAATTCACTTGTATAGATTTAATTATATCTTTTAATTTATCCGTTTTATCTTTTACCAGTTTAGAATCAATCCAAAGACCACATTTTTTTATAATGACATAAAGTAATGACATCAACGGATCCGAATGATTATCATATAGCCAAGCATTATAATATACTGGCAAATATGAATTTCCCAATTCGATATCTTCCAATACAGTCTTTTCAAAATATGGTTTCATTTCTTCATACTTATTTTTATTATCATCCGTTTCAAAATTTTTTAAAGTTTGATATTCCAACGTTTTCTCTATCTGACGAACATAAAACGTCTTTCCTTCTCCCCATCTTGCATCAAGGCTAATAAATATATTTTCTTCAATAAGGTCTAATGCTTTGATAAACTCCATTATTTCAGTATTTCTTTCTGTTCCTTTTTGTTCTTTAATGGATTGTAAAATATTTTCATCGGTTGCTTCTAATGTCGCTTTTTTCATATGTATATTTCTCCTGTGATTTTTAATCAAATATTGTTTCCATATTCAGTGTATCACAATTTCATATGTTTTCTATGCGAAAATTCACACCCTTAATATTTTACACTTCTCTCTCCATAATCTCCTTTAGGTTATCCAGGTCACTTCTGATATAATATACTCTTCCGTCAATCTCGATTGGTGTTCCTTTTCTGCAAGCCAGAAGCATCTTATCTTTCATCATACGAATTCCATGCTGAATACCTCTGTTATAATATTCATCCAACTTATCTTGTAACTGCTGCTCTTTCATAAATTACCTTCCTGCGAGTGAGTTTCTTCTATGTAAATATCTACAATAAATTGATATGCTTCTGCAATGCATTTTCAATTTCCTGTGGCTGCACACCAATATAACGTTGCGTTGTAACCACACTGGAATGTTGCAATAGAACACGAACCAAATTGATATCACATCCGTTATCTTTGTAAATACTACTTGCAAAAAATTTTCTGAAGCTATGTGTGCTTATGTATTCATATTCCAAATAATCACATACCATCTTCAAATGTCTTTGCACTGTTCGCTCTGTAATCTGGAATAATCTGGCTCTCGGATTGATGTTATTTTCGAGTGCATAATTTTGGATATAAATATAAATTTCTGTTGGAACCGTAAATTCTCTTTTCTTCCCTGTTTTCTGCTCTACCAAATCCAGTCTATATCTATCACCATCCTTTACAATCTGGTTGATGGTCAGGTGCAATATGTCACTGATCCGCAATCCCAAATTCGCTTCAAGCGTCAGTGCTGTTGCAATTCTACTGTTTGGTTTCACCCGTTCTCCGGCAGCGGTAACAAATCCCTCATTGATTGTTGTGATAATCTTCCGGTACTGTTCCTCAGTTAATGCTCTTGTCTTTTTGTTCATTATCATTCTTCCCTTCTAAAAATGTCGTTATTTCTATATTCTTACTTCGTATTAGATGCATTCCATTTACCAGAATATTTTTTCTGCCCATAAATTAAGGATACTTCGTATTCTGTTATGGATTACGACCAGAATATTTTATTGTGATTTTGGACTTCTGCATCTATAATATATATTGTCTGTTGAATGCTGTTTTTCTCACCAGACATGAAAATTTTTAGGAGAATTTTACTATGAACATAAAATCAAAATTAGAAGATATTTTCTTTTCCATAATTCAGCACTTACCTATTGTTCCCGGATTTCTTATGGACTGGTCAAATGACTATTTAGATCACAGAATTACACAGCTTCAACATGAAACGATCCAGCAGCAGTGGAATAAAGCTTCTCTGGAAAAGACTCTATCAGAAATTCACGAACAGCAACAGGACAAAGAAAAGCACTAACAGAAAATTCTATCTTTCCCGTCAGTGCTTGTTATTATTTATCATTATAATGATATCTACATGATAAAATATAAATATTTTTGTCATCAATTTTATAAATCAATCGGTCCTTGTCGTTAATTCTCCTGCTCCAAAATCCTGTCAGATTTCCTGTTAATGGTTCAGGTTTTCCTATTCCCTCATTTCCATTTCGGTCAATATCTTTTATAAGATTATTGATTTTTTTTAAAGTCTTTTTATCTTCTGTCTGCCAATAAGTGTAATCTTCCCAGCCATTATCAGTAAACACCTTATTCATCATCAACTACCTCAGATAACGTATGAGAAGCAAAATTTCCTTTTTCTAACTGTGCCTTAGACTCCATTAACCAGTCATAATTAGCCTTATTTCCCATAACATAAACATTTTCCATCAAATTATTATAAGCTTCTTCTGACATCATAACAACATTTTTATTGTTCTTACGAGTAACAATCATTGTTTCATAATCATCTGTTACCTGATCCATATAGCTTTTCATATTATCTCTTAAATTTGTATAATTAACCGCTAACATAGATTTCACCTCCGTACAGTTTTCTGTACTTATATTATAACGTACAATATTCTGTACGTCAATATCAATTATAAAATAGGATTTAGTGGTAACCCTTCATCCATTTATAGCACGATGCCCTCTTTCTTAACATTATTATAGAACGGTAATGCTCCCAACCAATATTCAAATTGGTCTTTATTTTTCACTACTACGCTTATATCTACACCGTAATCCATTTGAAAATCAAAAGCTAAATCAAATAACATCGGCTCTGTTTTTTCAATCTCTTCATCTGTCAGAGTTGTAAGAATCATAATATCTATATCCGAATGCTCATTATAATCTCCACGAGCATACGAACCATATAAAATAACTTTGTCTAATTTCTGCCCTAAGAGCTTTTTTACTTGCTGTGAAAATTTTAATACAATATCATGTATTCGATTATCCATATATTTTCACTTCTTCCTGTTTGAAATGAAACCCCGGTTTCATCGGGAAATTAAGTCTCAGAAACCCTTATTTTACGGGGGATTTTCGACCTCGATTTTTTGATTTTGCTAAATTTCGCTTATTCCTCGCAAAGTTTCCTCTCATACGATAATTCAGGATCTAATTCCACTTCCCAATCCATAATATCCTGTGGCTGACATTGAAGCAACTGACATAAGTCCTCAATCGTTTTGGTACTTACATCATACATAAATTCTTTTCCATTATGTTTCGGATCATTCTTATAATCTTCAAGTTTCTTTTTTATTTCTTCAGGTGTCCCAGAACACATTTTAAATTTTGTAAGTGTACTTTGTGGAATCAACCCTTTTTTTCTTATAACATATGAATTGATACCCTTTTCTTCAAGTTTTTTCAATAATTTATTATAATTAACCATGAACATTTCTCCCACTAAATATACAGTTTTGTATATTATAACACTCCTTTCTCTTAGCTTCAAATGTTATCATAAAGCACCAACAAGATTTCTCCTGTCAGTGCTTTCACTTCTACGCCTGTTTTTCCAATCTTCCTATGAACAGCTTAGATAACTTCCACAACAGATTATGTGAATACTTCTTATTCATCTGGAATACAAAAGTCCGATTTACCTTATCAAAGTAAGCTTCCGGCAGCAATGCTTTTTTATGACTATTGCAAGGTTCACAAGTTGCCTGTAAATTTTCAAGGCTGTCTTCTCCTCCCATCGCAAGCGGTACGATATGATCTAATGACATTTCATCATATGTAATCTTACATCCACATAACTGACATCTGCCTTCTGCTTTGTGATAGATCATTTTTCTTTCCCTTGGAGTATAGATGACTCTTGTTCTTCCCTTTGGGTAAACAATCTTATTGTATACATCACACACTCGATAAGAATGTAATTGCCCTGGTTTCAAATCTATTACTGTCTGAGCGATTTCTGTGTTTCTGAATTTGGTAGCTTCTACAAACTTTGGTGTCTTAATTACACTTCCATTTTCTATTCTGATATAAAAATTCTTTCCATTTTTGAGTACATACATTTTCTTTCTCTCTCCTTTAGTATTCATCCGGAAATAATACCGTTGTTGCTGATCTGTCTGCTTCTGTAATAATCCATATATCTCCCTTACAGGTTTGGTATGAAGCAAAGATTCTTGTGCCATCGAGAAGAGCCTGATTATTTAAATCCCAATCATCAATTCCTATATTCCCCCAGTCTTTCACAACGTATCTATCCAGTGCAATTGATACCCCTGTTGCAAAAGCTTCGTTTTCCATTACATTGACAAATACATTTCTGGTCATTACAGTTTGTCCCATAACAAAATATTTTGATTTTCCTTTAAACATCTTTTTTTTCTCCTCTGATAATCTGCTTTATTGTTCTCACCTGTCTATAATAAGTCGCTGATGAAATACATAACTTTTCAATCACATCGCTGCTCCTGCTACCGTTCACCAGTGATAAAAGTATTTCTCTTTGTGTGTCTGTCAACGATTCCACAGCTACTTTCAGCATTCCAAGCGCAAGTGCTTCGTCCTCTGTCGTTGTTTGGGTTGGATAATAAAAGTATTTTCCAGAAGGATAACACTTCCTTCTCTCTGCCTTTATCCAGTGATTCTTCCTTGCACTGTCCAATATCCTGAAGCAAATTTTCTCAAATTTGTATTCCCGCAAGTCAAGATATGAAAAATACTTCTTTACAGCCTGAAGATACGGAATAATCAGGACATCATACCATTCTTCCAGATCAAGCTTATAAGCTTTCATGTACTTATATATCAGCTCATGGTTTTCTTCTGCAAATACCTGTTCTTCTTCAGTGAGCGGACGTTTTGCATAATCTCTTTCTGTCATTTCATTCCACCTCCGGCACTGGTCCATGACCTTTCTTATAGATATCCTTCGCCCATTTAGTAGGTTGACCAGAAAAACAAGTCTCTGGTCTGCTTACTACTCCTTTTCCAATCTGCTGTACTATCCCACCTTTTACAACTACCGCAAAACTCATAACTTCTTTCTTCATCTTTTATGTTCCTCATATTTAATTATTATGATAATTACCTACAAACTACTTTTACCAATTTGCATTTACACATCATACATAACTTCTTCAACTGCCTTTATGAGTCTATCTAAAATCTGGTTATATTTCTTAACCGAGATTCCCATTGATTTATAAATCTCTTCGTCAGAATATCCATACAGTTTCTTTTTAATAATCATTTGTTCTTCTGCATCCAATGTTTTCAATGCTTCTTTTAACATTTCGGTTCCTACAACTTCATTCTCGGCAGACTCATTACAGATACCATTCGCTAAATACGCCATGTTTTCTGCACATTCTAATCCTGTGAGATCATCTCTTTCTCTCTTGCACACCAAATTTTCATAACTATAAATTCCACCTGACGGACAGCGCATCTTTCTGTTCATTGCTCTCCAATAATTGCTCCTGGCACTGTCAAGAGTTCTGAAGAAAATCTGTTCAAACTTATACTTCTGTAAATGTTCATATGTGAAGTATTTCTTTACTGCCTGAAGGTATGGGATGATTAAAATATCATACCAATCTTCCAGATCCAGTTCATGTATCCTGATATATCTGTACATCAAATTATGGTTCTTCTCTGCAAAAATCTTTTCTTCATCTGTCAATGGACGTGCTGTATAAATTGCTTCTGGCATAGTTTTTTTCCTCTTTTCTTTCTATCTAACTGTTACAATCACTTTCATGTCTTTCAATCTGTAATAATCATCAATCCACTTTGCCAATAACTCCGCATAACCTTTGTATCGGCTGACTGCTACCACAGTGTTTTCTCCCGTGGAGAAATGGACAATGATTTTATAAGTTTTCTTCACCATCTGCATGACCTCCTACTCTTCATCATCTTGCCAAGCATGATTGACACGCTCTTCTAAATCATCAATAGCAAAATGCAAATTGATCAATGTATCTTCATCAGCACCTTTTTCAACTGCTATGCAATACTCTTCTTTTAATCTTTGAAGCTCGGCTTCTAATCTGTTTGGATTTTCATACTGTCTATACATAAATTGCCCTCCCCTAAACAACAACCATCAGATATAACTTCATGTAGTCATATGCTATCTGTCGTGCTTTTCTATCAAACATCCTTACTGATTCATCCATCTCTTCACGCCGGAAACTATAAAGATATGCAAGCTTTTCCTCTGTAGAAAAGTTTGAAATTGTATTTTCTACAATCGGGTATACGATTCTTTCAAATGTTTCATTGAAAGCCTTTATAAAGTCCTCTTTAGTCGGTAAATCGCAAGCCATATAAATTGGCTCAATCTCCTCCGTATATTCCTTGTAAGAGATATAACTCTCACTCTTTCCACTTAACTCTAAAAATTCGTTGTACATCATAGTTTTTGTCCTCCTCTTATTCCTCAATTAAGTACACATGAAAATCATTGTTACTACAGTCTACAAGTTCAATTTTTCTGTCGTTTAATTCTTCCGGGATAGAATCGCGCCCGTCATACTGTGCAATGATTTCACCATTTTCCCAAACATATAAATTACGGGATTCAGATACAATTGATAAAACATCCTCTAACTTCATAACTCCTGACCTCCTTAGAATTTAATCTGATAAGCTACTGCATAGCACAATGCGTAAACTAGATACATAACAAGTACCACCGACATAAACCGAGCAACTTTTCTAATCTTCCGGCAGATGTATCTTTTTAATATCTTTTTTCCGTGACGCTCCACAAGTCGACACCATTCATCATAGTTGTATACAGTTTCAATTCTTTCTGCTTTCATCTTTCCTAACCTCCTGTTTATCTGCTGTCCTCTGACTTTCAGCGACTTGGAACGCTCACCGCTTTGGTGGTGTCATTACAGCTTGGCGGATTGCTCCGCCCTGGCTGTTATTTAATTCTCAACACTGAATAAGTAGTAACCTTTTCGTATGATTTCAAGTCATCCCCGAGAACTTCGGTAAGCTTCGCCTTGTCCAGTGTCGTTCGGCTCTGTGGCTTGTATGTGATTTTCGCATTGTTTGTTATCTCCTCTGTGAGTTCGTTTTCTGTCATATAAGAGATAACTTCATGTTCCAGAGCTTTAAGCTCGTTCTCTGTCTCTTCCTTTAAAGCTTTAAGGCTTCTTAATTCTTCAATCTTCTTTTCTAATTCATTTCTTGTAATACACATATTCAATACCTCTTCTTTCTTGATGGTGCATCAGCTCTGCAAGGCTTTTAAAGTATCTAGGAATCTTCGCCCGTCTCAGTCTCTCCTTATCCTTGTTCAGTATTATGTAAGTGTTTCCGATACACTTGCGCCACTTCGTTTTCACTCTTCGCTGTGCTGTCGTTGTTTTGTTTATGGCTATACTATACACTTATTTTCGTGCATAGTCTATTGACATAATAGCTAAAATGTACCCTTATTTTCGTGTATATATTTGTGCACCTTTTTTCGTGTATTTATGTTGACTGCACGATTATTCGTGTATATAATATTATTAACAAATAAATACAGAGGAGGTTCTAAGATATGAAAAAAGATGTTTACGAAATGGTAACAGACAGAATCATAGAACAGTTAGAACAAGGTGTTATCTCATGGGAGAAACCTTGGGGCGGTGTCATTGATGGAGCTTACAACAGAATAAGTAAAAAACCTTATTCATTATTAAATCAGATGCTTCTACAGCATTCCGGCGAGTATGCAACATTTAAACAGTGGTCGGAGTTAGGCGGTCACATTAGAAAAGGTGAAAAAGCAGAAATCGTTGTTTTCTGGAAGCTTCAGCCATATGAAGAGGAAAACGCAGACGGCGAAAAGATAATCAAACAAATTCCACTATTGAGATATTACAATGTATTTCATATTTCACAGGTGGATGGAGTCGAGCCGAAAGAAATAGATCTAAATGAGTTTGAACCGATAGAAGAAGCCGAAAAAATTAAAACTGAATACATGACACGAGAAAATTTAAAAATCCTGGAAAAGCTAACAGACGACGCTTTTTACTCTCCGGCATTCGATTACATTCAAGTACCTTGCAAGGAACAATACCAGAATGTAGAAGAATTTTATTCAACACTCTTTCATGAGATGGTACACAGCACCAGACACAAGACACGGCTTGATAGATTGGAAACCGGAGTTAATACCCATTTTGGTACAGAGAGTTACAGCAAAGAAGAACTTGTTGCAGAAATTGGAAGTGCTTCTATTATGAATCTGTTAGGAATTGAAACAAAGAAAAGCTTCCGCAACTCTTCCGCATATATCCAGAATTGGTTACAAGTATTGAGAGGTGATAAGAAGTTTATAATATCAGCGTCAAGCAAGGCAGAGAAAGCAGTTAAATACATAATGAATGAACAGTAAATACAAAGGGTGTATCTGATATGGGGTACACCCTAACACTATAAGAAAGAGGTATAAGAAATATGTTAAACAGAATGATAAAAGTAATGTGTGGTGTTGTATGTGGTATGATGATAACAAGTAGTAGCATGGTAACAACTGATACAGTAAAGCCAACAGGGTTTGAGACTGAGACATACTACGTCAAGAGTCAAGCAGATTATGAAAGAAGTGCAGACGCAATCACTCATAGAAATGGAAAAATAGTTATTCAGGTAGTACAAGGAACTGTTATTTCTGATAATGGAGATGGAGAACTCGACACAGGCGGTTATATCAAGTATGATGCCGATCTGAAGCAAGGTGACAGAGTGGAAACGGTACTGATTTACAATCCGGCAACGAACTTTGATGATGATATGATGTACAGAGCCGATACTTTAATCAAGTAAAGCGTAAAAAATAAGGACTGGGATTTCTCCTAGTCCTATTTTCATGCCCTGATAACTGGTCTATAGCAACGGTTAAATTTAAGTATATCGGGGTATTTTTGTTTGAAATATACAGCGGTTTCCAGTTGATAGGGAATCTCCTTTTTATTGTTTTCTGCTCGGATTTTGTGCGATTCTTTCTAAAGATATACGTTTGTTTCTTCTGTCTGACAAGTGATACATGGTACGGGGTAGTTAAAACCTGAAAGGGCGTATTGCCGAATCAGAATGGTATATGCAAGTTCATCTACACACTCGGTTAAATTTTAAAGCCAATGATCCGCAGCACTGGGGTACTTAAAAACTGTGCCAGATCAGTTACCCCCGGATTGGTGGGTACTGATATTGGAATCAGGCAACTTCACTGTATCTTGCTTCCTTTCATCCTCTTTTTCAATTCTATTTATTTCATTTTCTTCTATTAACCATTTTAATGACGCCACACCTGTAATTGCCGCAATTATAAGTGCCCCCATTCCAAGAACAACATATCCCGTAAAATATGTACCGTTAATGATATAATTATAAGCATCTCCACCAACATATGAATTAGTATATTTTGTATTATAAGAATAATTACTATCTGAATCGGGGTTTGAATAACTGTTCTTTTTATAAAATCCCATAGAAAGAAAGATGATACCAATACATATAAAAATTATACATAATATTTTTGTAATTTTACTCGCTTTTTGTCTATTCATTGCGGTTTTTACTTCTAAGTTTTTATTTACCTCATATGTATTAAATGTAGGTACATTATTTTTATCTCGTTCAACCGGGCAACCACAATTATGACATTCCTTTTCATTCTCCATCAAAACAGTACCACATTCCATGCAAACTTTTCCACTAATATTTATTTTTCTTCCGCATTTTGGACAGTACATAGCTTTATCAGAAACCTTATTTCCGCATCCCGGACAAGTTATTAAAGCCATACTCTTATTCCCCCTTAACCAGTTATCTGTGCAACTATTTTATATTGATTATTAAATGTTATGGTCACCATATTACATGTATCATCAACAATATATGGTATAACTAACTTTCCATTAGTTCCAACTGGGATTTTAGGACTTGTATGATATTCACCATCATCATATCCTGTTCCCCAGCTTTGAATTGAATAATTATTTTCATCCAAAACTATAATTTGACTATCAATAAACATAAAATCATTATATGGATCATCATAAGTTTGGTTTTGTATATCCATTTCCAATAATATTGCTACCTTCCCAGGTTGCTCGTCTTCACCAAAACGATTTAACCAATCACAACGTCTCACTGCATCAACCGTTAAAATATAATTTCCATATTCATGAGTAATATTCATAGGCTCATTTATTGCGACTTCTTTGATCGTATCACTTTTATTTTCATTGTTGTTAGACTCAACCGTTGTATCTTTTGATAATTCTTTATCACTTGTTTTTACAGATTCTTTCTGCTCTGTTTGAATAACTTTATCATCACTTTTTCCAGAATTAAACAATAATGCATGAGACATTCCACCAACGAGAATTCCAGCAACAAAAGCTATGACAATTCCTAAATTTACTATCTCTTTCTTTGTTTTCTTTTGACTCTTACTATCTATTGTTTTCCCACACTTAGGGCACACAGTAGCTTTATCACTGATCTGTTCTCCACAATTCGGACATTTAATTAGTGCCATAATTTCTTCCTCCCTCATCTTTAGCTATAATTTGGTAAATTATCATATAAAATCCAACTAACTTTATTATTTTCATCAAATATAAATATCATCTCATACAATCCATCTTGTGTTTTATATGCTGTATACTTTTTTGCCTGATTTTTATAATATTTAATTGAATCATCTTGAGAATTTACATACGTGTCATTCAACATATGTATAATTGTATCTGAATCAGAAAAATTTACGTCCCCCTCCATTCCCTTTCCATATTCGTATATAACTGAATTATAATCCATACCAATTCTAACACCTCGGCTTGTACTTATAATTCCCTCTTTATATTCGTCAACATTTTTATCAAAAAACGCCCACCTGCAAGAACCTTCACCCAAACCATCAAGACTTTCTTTCATGTTTTCAGAAGACACCGGTGATGATACTCCATCTAAGGTTGCATTAAAATCATCATATGTAAGTATATTTTTTTCTTCTTTCGCAGCATCACCTTTAACCTGTAATTTACAGCTATATGAATTCCCTTTAAAGTTCTCTTCTGGTCCATATTCATCAATTACAGCCAATACATATCCTAACATTTTTTCTGTAATATGCATTTCTTTCGCAGTAGCTGTCAAATCAGTTATTTCAAATGAAAAATTAGCTTTTTCATAATCGAACTCACCAGAAACAGTTGTACATTCTTGAATCCAACTTAATATTTGTGGCAATGTAGCATCTGGTGTTATATATGAAAATACAGAATCAACATATGGTTTCATATCATCATAACTTTCAGGTTTATCAATTCCAAATACTGTAGAAGCTATTTCTGTATTCCAATTCTTATAAATCATATTACCGAATAAATAAAAACCTTCTAATTGTCTTGATATTGATCTATACATTGTTCCTGCTTCAATATTGTTTACTTCTGAATCAGGTACTGTAATTCCTTCATACTGATAACTTCCAGATGAACTTTTATCCAATTTACTTTTTTCTAATGTAATTGCAGCTAGATATTCTTTATGTGTTTCATAATCATTTACATATACTGGCACTTCAACTTTCCCAATATTTTTAGCTTTATCCCTTGCACTTAATGTAATTAAATATTTTCCTGGAACATCCAATTTGACCTGACTACTATCAATCTTTATCTCTATATCAGTATCTACATTATCAGTCACTTTGATATTTTTTTCTTTTACTATATCATTAAATTTTACATCATCATCAACATTAAAAGTTAATTCCGTAGGAACATTCTCAAATTTAGGAGCCTCTTTATCAGTTAATTTATCGATCAGTCCACCTTTCTTAAATAAAAGACTTCCACCGCATACAATAACCACTAAAATAATTCCTACAACAATAAACAGCACTGTTTTTAGTTTCTTTGTCTCTTGACCTTTCCCTAATCCATCGGAATCTCCTATTTGTTGCTGTCCTTTTATTGGATATCCACAATTAGGACAACTTTCCGCTGCATCACTAATCTCTTTTCCACACTCCGGACATTTAATCAAAGCCATGTCTACTCCTCCCTCATTTTCTCTCATGTTTTAATATCCATGCTGTGTTCTATATTCATCAGCATCTATTCCATCCGATCGCAACTTTTCGTCTTCTGCCATAGAATTACGCCTTGTTCCATTATATCCCTTCCAATCATCTTTGTGATTTTCTTCGTATATTCTGATTTTTTCATAATCAGCATCAGTCATACCGTTATTATCATTAGAAAAAGAACCAATTAACCAAACCACAGCCACAATACCAATTATTGCTAAAAATACTTTTAAAGAATCTGATTCACCTTTTACAATTCCAAAATAACCAAAAAGTAAAACAAAAAATACAATTGCGCCAATCATTTCTTAACCTTCTTTTCTTAGTGACATACTTTACATGGTCTTCTTCCACCACATGAACTTACTGGTCCGCTTGTAATACTGGTGGATCGTTTCAATGTTGCACAGTTCGGTGTAGAGTGATAACATTCTCCACCAGAAGTCCAGTATACGGTTGCTTCATTGCTTTGTGCCTGTTGCTGTTGTAACTGTCTTTCCTGTTCTTCACGTGCCGCCTGTTCTTCAGCTGCTTTCTTAGCATCGACTTGCTGTTGCAAATTATCTCGGTCAGCCTGTAATGAATCATACTGAGAATGCAATTCAGTAAGCTTATTGTTCTGATCATTGATTGTGGCTTGCTGATCCTTATAATTTTCAATCTGAGAATTTAAGTCATTGTATTTAGATTCAAAATCTTCTTTCTCTGCCAACTGACTCTTTAATTCAGCATTTTTATCCTTTAACTCCTTCAAAGAATCCACTTGGATTTCCAAATCCGTGTTTTCATTTTCCAGTTTGTTATTAGCAGATTCCAGCGAAGATATATTACTTGACATTCCTCCAATAGCAAGAACTGATAATACTATGTACGCTATAGTTAATATCTTTTTGATTTTACTCTTCTTTTTCGGAGGTTCATCATTGTTCTGTGATTGTTCCGGCTGTTCTGAATTTACTTCGTGATATTGATATGCATCTTCCATTTTCCTTTTCTCTCCCTCATTCCGTTCATTATCCTTGTAGTTATATTACTTCATATCATCAAAAACACTTTTTCTACTCCGATAACCTATCTCTTATATACTCTCATCCAGGAAACGCTAAATTCGCCCTAAATTCAAGCAAATAAGCCTTTTTTATATGCTTATCCGAACATCTTGTCATCAATCATATAAAACCGCTTAAATCGCCTATTTTACAGGCTTTCCAAGCATAACCCAAAAGGTACACAAGTTATCGCGCTTCATATCGTGAAAACCTTGCTATTTACAACAATATTAGGAATTATACCTATTTTTATGAACCTTTATTTTTCATAGTTTTCCTAGCGGTTCTTTAATTACCTAGTAGTTTATAGGGTTTTATCGATATGCGTAATATCGCTCCTTATAATTGAATATCCTATTCAATTACACTTTCTGCCTTTTTCAGGCTCTCCTCTTCCTCCTTTAATATTTTTAATTATAGTCGTAATACGACTATTTTTCAATAGTCGCGGAAAGACTTTTATATAATTGGTACAAATGACTGAAAGGGACACGGATATGCTATTTGAGAACATTCGTAATCTTCGAGAAGATAATGATAAAAAACAAATAGAATTAGCTGAATATCTGAATATCAAGCAAACAACATATTCAAAATATGAGCTTGGTAAAATAAATATCCCGATAGAGGTATTTATTAAGCTTGCAGATTATTATGATGTGTCCATAGATTATTTGGTTGGCAGATCAATTAAGAAAAAATAACTGGCAGCAGTTGTATAAAGCGTAAAAAAATAGGCATACCGGGGGGTACTCTTAAACCTGACCGATATGCCTATATTATTTGGTGTATGGAGATATAAAATATCTCAAATAAACATACTTCTCTTCAATATGCTTGTGTCAAATATCTTATAATTCCATTTATCCCTAAAACTCAATCTTATACACAGCTCTATTCAATTATTTTGCAATCTCAATTGGGTTAAAATTGGGTTAAATTAAAAAGAAAAGGAGTTAAGCAATACGCCTAACTCCTGTACTATAGCCTTTTTTAA
>ERZ857693.1346-NODE-1346-length-31344-cov-5.021573_pt1 | contig 31344 bp, 30 predicted proteins | sample MGYA00519765_ERZ857693 | MGnify/ENA primary metagenome ERZ857693 (study PRJEB31778, sample SAMEA3449354) | human gut metagenome | biome: human gut; feature: human-associated habitat; material: faeces | place: United Kingdom | collected 2010/2012 ... | reverse complement strand
TGCAAGCAGATGGCGTGCAAAGTCGCCAGACGCTCTTTGTGCGGTATTGCCCTATGGATAAAATGATTTTACAATCCGAAATATGCTGCGATCACAGCTGCTTCTGCATCTGCCAGCCGCTGTAGGTTGGTATCACTGAGCAGCCAGTTGGTCGCCCGCAAATTGGTGTGGTAACTGTGCTCCAGCAAGATCGCCGGTGTTCCCACAGAAGTTGCCCCGCGGAGCACTCCGTAGTAGTCGCCGTTGTTGCCCACACGCTTCCAGATCGTACCGCCCTGTGCAGTGCTCATTACCTGATGCACGGTATTTGCCAGCTGCTGTCCCAGCACGTCCATGGTGCCGGTCACGGTACAGCATGCCAGCGGAGCATCTACGGAACTGTTGCCGCAGGCGTTGCTGTGCAGGCTCAGGAACAGGTCACAGCCTGCGGAGGTTTTTCCGCGGGTTTCCAGTCCCAGATCCCCTGCCTGTGTCGGTCTGGTGGTAATGACTTCCATGCCTCTGGCTTCCAGAGCCGATTTCAGCTTCAGATGCAGCCGCCAGCTCATATCAGACTCATAATAAGCTCCGTTTACCGGACTGCGGTTATACTTGCCGTAGTGTCCTGCGTCCAGACAAATCTTGATTTTTTTCTGTGTACCGTCGGCATTGAACCGATACTTCTTGCCGTCAATGACTTTTTCGCCGGTCACCATTGTGCCGTCTGCGTTGAAATAATATTTCTGACCGCCGAAAGTCTGCCAGCCGGTTTTCATGACACCGTCTGTGCCGAAGTAGTACTTCTTGCCGCCGACATTCTGAAAGCCGGTCTGCATGGAACCGTCTGTGGCAAAGTAGTATTTTTTGCCGTCTACCGTCTGCATGCCGGTCTGTGCGATACCATCGTTTCCAAGATAATAGTTCTTGCCGCTGATATTCTGCATGCCAGTCTGCATGGTGTAGCTGTCATTGAAGTAATAGCGGCTGCCATGATCCTCCACCCAGCCGGACACCGGAGCACCGTTCTGATCGTAATACGATATTGTATTATCGGAGAACTTGCAAAATCCCAGCTTCTGGGTACCAGTTTCGCTGTCGCTTTGATAGCGTACCCCGTCTACGGTGAATTCTCCGGTTGCTTTTCCGGAATCCGCACTGACATAGTAGCGGTAATCGCCGTAGCTGACCCAGCCGCTGTCCGGCTTTCCGGTTTCCGGATCGTAGTATCGCCGCACACCGTCTACCGTCCGCCAGCCGGTTTTCTGTGCCCCGCTGTAGTCGAACAAATACGCTGTGCCGTCGATCTGCTGGGCACCGACTGCTGCCTCATAAGTCACGCTGTCGTAGTAGTGCCACGTTTCGTCGATTTTCTGCCAGCCGGTCAGCTGTGTACCGCTGGAATCGAACAAGTACAGCACGCCGTCCACTGCGGTAGCATGTACGGCAAACGAACCGTCGCTGTACTGATACTTCCGGCAGCCGTCCTCTATGACCCAGCCGCCGGTAATTTCCGGTGTTTCCGTCTGTGGCTGGAACTCCGGACCAGTTGCCGTTGCCACCACTGCCGAAGCGGTTTCTGCGGTTTGCAGAGCCTCCGGCGAAGCCGTTTCTGCCGAAACTGTCACACCGCCGAACAACAGCATGCCGCCTGCCGCAGCACCCATTGCCAACAGGGACAGCCATTTGGGATAATGCATTTTCAAACCTCTTTTCTAAATTGGAAAAACACTTTAAGGATAATAATTATCCAGACATTCCCAGAGAGAATTTCAAAAAGAGCTCCCTCTTTTTATCGATTTCAAACCGATATTTTATATTATACATGAATTCGGCACAATTGTCAAGTGGTTTCTTGTGATTTTAACAAAAAGCTTTCCTATGTGGTCATGCTTTTTAGCTCTTCCGCATATAGTAGCCACAAACAAAAACATCATTTGGAAAGAGCTTGGACAACAACGAACAAAGCTTGGGAAACACTGCATAAAGCCCGCCTGACGGCTTTGCACGCAATCTGCTTGCAGATTTTCCGTCATATTGCCCAGAAATCCCTTGCCATACATCAAGTATGCCTGCGGAATTTCTGTGCAATCTGCCGAAAAATCTGGCTACGCATCTTACGCACAAGCTTTATGCAGTGTTTCCCTTGTATGATGTTGTCCTTGCAAAAGAAAGAAGGCATAACATGAACGGTCTGACAACCAAAACCGCACGGGAACGGCTGAAACAGGACGGCGAAAACGAACTGGCGGCGGCAGCAAAACGCCGTCCCCTACGCATGTTTCTCGGGCAGTTCCGAGATGTGATGGTATTGATTCTGCTGGCAGCCACAGGCATTTCTGCGTTTCTGGGGGAGATCACCGATGCGGTTACCATTATCCTCATTGTCCTGCTCAACGCGATTTTGGGCTTTTTGCAGGAATACCGCACCGAGCAGACGCTGGAATCTCTCCGCAATCTGACGGCTCCCACCGCCACGGCGTGTCGGGACGGCAAGTGGCAGACCATTCCGGCACGGGAACTGGTCTGCGGTGACTTGGTGCGGCTGGAAGCCGGCGACAATGTTCCGGCGGACAGTGCACTGATACAGGCGGCGGGGCTGGCAGTGAATGAGTCCATTCTCACCGGCGAATCCGAAGCAGTTTCCAAACAGGCAGGCGACCCTGCCGACACCCGAAACGACCTGCATAAGCACAACATCGTCTACGCCGGCACGGCAGTTCTGCGGGGCAGTGCCGAAGCAGTGGTCATTGCCACCGGCACACGCACCCAAATGGGACAGATCTCCACCATGCTGCAAGAGGTCCGGCAGGAAATGACACCGCTTCAGAAACGCCTTGCCGGACTGGGAAAAGTCGTGGCTCTGCTGTGCCTTGGCGTATGCGGAGCCGTGTTCCTTGCCGGTGTGCTGCGGGGCGAGCCGGTTTTTGACATGCTCATGACCGGCATCACCATTGCCATTGCTGCCATTCCGGAGGGGCTGCCTGCCACCGTCACCATTGCCCTTGCTCTGGCAGTCAGCCGCATGATGAAGCACGGGGCACTGGTGAACCGGCTGCACAGTGTGGAAACACTGGGCTGTGCCAGCGTGATCTGCTCCGACAAGACCGGAACGATCACCGAGAACCGCATGACTGTCACTGCCATTGTTGCCGGCGGCGAACGCTTTTCTGTCACGGGGACTGGTCTGCAAAAAGCCGGTGCCATTCAGCTGGACGGCAGCAACGTCAATCCTCTCTCCAAGCCGGCACTGCGGGAACTGCTCACCTGCGGCAGCCTTTGCAGCACCGCAGAGATCCACAGCCCGCAGGAAAAGCAATCCCGCAACCGCGGCAGCCGCACGGAAAAGGGCACATGGTCTGCCACCGGTGACCCCACGGAAACGGCATTGCTGATCGCCGCGGAAAAAGGCGGCATTTCCAGAAAAGCCCTGCTCCGCACGCACCCTGTCCAGCACATGGAGCCGTTCGACAGCGAAACCCGCCGCATGGCGGTAACGGTGACAGACGGAGCCGGCACCTGCACCTATTGGAAAGGGGCTGCTGATGTCATTTTGCCCCTGTGCGGATTCCAGATGCAGGACGGCAAAAGCGTTCCCCTTTCGGAGGGTGCACGAGCCGCTGTCCGCAAACAGGTCGCCGCCATGTCGGACGAAGCCCTGCGGGTGCTGGCGTTCGCCAAACAGGAAGGCAGTGCCTGCATCTTTCTGGGGCTTGCCGGCATGCTGGATCCGCCCAGAGAGTCCGCACGCACGGCGATCCGCACCTGTGCCAGGGCGAATATCCGCACCGTCATGATTACCGGCGACCACAAGAACACTGCCGCCGCCATTGCCAGACAGGCAGGACTGCTCCGCGGAAAAAAAGCCATGACCGGAGCCGAACTGGATACCCTGACCGATGCCCAGCTGGACCGGTGCATTGACCAGTATTCCGTCTTTGCCCGTGTCAATCCGGCACACAAGCTGCGGCTGGTTCGGGCTTACAAGCGGCGTGGAGAGATCGTTGCCATGACCGGCGACGGCGTCAACGATGCACCGGCGATCAAGGAAGCCGATGTCGGCGTGGCAATGGGCAAAAGCGGCACCGATGTGGCACGACAGGCAGCAGACGTAGTGCTGACCGATGACAATCTGGCAACGCTGGTGGACGCAGTGGAACAGGGACGGTGCGTCTACGCCAATATCCGAAAATTCGTCCGGTATCTGCTGTCCTGCAACATCGGCGAAGTGCTGACCATGTTTCTGGGAATCCTCATGGGCATGCCGGTGGTGCTGCTGCCCACCCAGCTGTTGCTGGTGAATCTGGTAACTGACGGGCTGCCGGCGATCGCTCTGGGGCTGGAGCCGCCGGAGCCGGAAGCCATGCAGAAGCCGCCCCGCAGGCCTGACGAAAGCTTCTTCTCTGACGGGCTTATGGGACGCATTTTCTTCCGCGGCATGCTCATCGGTATCTGCACACTGGGAGCATTTTCCGCTGTTGTCCGCACCGGCGGCACACTGGAAGCCGCACGGACAGCGGCATTGTGCACCCTGATCCTGTCCCAGCTGGTACATGTTTTCGAGTGCAAATCCGAACGGCGTACTTTGTTCTCCATGCCCTACGGCAACAATCTGTGGCTGGTGGGAGCCGTGCTGGTTTCTGTGGCAGTGCTGGCGGCGGCAGTTGCCGTGCCCATGCTCCGCGTGATCTTCTCCACAGTCATGCTGACCCGTCCGCAATGGTACATCGCCCTGGGCTTCTCCCTGACTGTGCCTCTGTGCAGTTCCATTGCCGGATTGTTCCGGCGGAAAAAGCAGGACTGACGATTGCCATACAAAAAAACAGCGTATCCGAAATTGTACTCGGATACGCCGTTTTGTATAATGGGAAAATTCAAAATGTCATTTATTCAGTGCTTCCTTTATGCCTGAACCGGAGTGCCGGAAATTGCTTTTTCAGCAACTTCCACTTCAGATTCCTGTTCCTTCTTGGCACGCTTACGGAAGCCCGCCAGCAGCAGTCCTGCGAATACCACAGCGATCACTGCCAGAACCACACAGTCGGTGGTGATGTCCAGACCGGACGCGATACCGCTGCGGAAGCCGTGAACGGTATAGGTGAACGGCATGAACGGATTCAGCACCTGATAGAACTTATCGGACAGTTCCAGCGGATAGGTACCTGCACAGCCGCTCAGCTGGAGCACCATGAATACCAGCAGGATAAAGTCGCCAATAATGTCGAGGAAGAAGTTGACGCAGTATTCCAGTGTCAGGAATGCGATAGAAGCAAGGCATGCAATGATCAGTGTCTTGCCCATGTATTCCGGCTGGAAGCCGTTGATCCACGACAGGCACAGGATCATCAGTACTGCCTGCAGCAGTCCCATTGCCCACAGCTTTGCCAGCGTGAGGAGCCATGCCTTTCCTGCCTTGCGGTTACCGATCTTCTGATGATACGGCGACAGCATAACGCAGAATGCCAGGCCGGATACCCACAGACCAACGGACATCATATATGCTGCCATAGCATTGCCGTTTGTGGGAACGGCGGTTTCATAGGTTTCGTTAGTCATCACCGGAGCCGAGAACATGTCATAGGTCTTGTCGGTGGTGTCGATGCTGTTGACTTCGTCCGCACCGTCTGCCAGAGAGGTCTGGAGTGTCACAGCACCGTTGGACAGCTGCACCAGACCGTCACCCAGTTCCACAGAACCGTCTGCCAGCTTGGAAGCACCGTCCTGAATCTGTCCGGCACCGTCCGTCAGCTGCGAAGCACCGTTATTCAGTGTCGCATTATTGGCTGCCAGTTCTGCTGTACCGTCGGACAGCTGAGCCGCACCGCTTTGCAGCTGTGAAACCGCATCGGTCAGTGTCGGCACGCTGTTTGCCAGCGTCTTGGCACCGTCATTCAGCGAAGAAGCACCGCCTACCAGTGCACCAGCGTTGGAGTCCAGTGTCTGTAAGCCGTCTGTCAGACTGGATACGCCGCCGGTATACTGAGATACGCCGGCTTCCAGTGTACTGCTGCCGTTTGCCAACTGATCCAGACCAGCTTCCAGAGTCTGAGAGCCGGGGATCAGCTGGGCATTCACTGCGGACTGTACAGACTGCAAGCCGCCGGACAAGGTGGAAATCGCCTGCTGTGCTCCCGGCAGTGCCTGATCTGCACCTGTTGCCAATGCACTGACGCTGTTTTTCAGCTGATCCATTGCGGCGGCAGAACTGCTGAGATCTGTACCCTGCAATGTCTGGGACAAGCCGGTCACCTGTGTGCCGATGTTCGAAACATCGGTTGCCAGTGCGGTCATCGGCTCTGAGAAGCAGCTCAGAAGCTGCTGCTGAGAAGCGGCATCCAAAGACTGGAACACCTCTGTCTGGGTCATTGTGGTCAATGCCGACTGCAAGCTTTGCAGCTGTGCACCGGCATCCTGAGCACTGGTGCCGATCGCAGTCAGGCTTGCGGTCAGTGCCTGTGTCAGTGCACTGGTATCCGGCATCGAAGTGTTTTGCAGCGTGGTGTTCAGGGTGTCAATGCCCTGCTGCAGCTGTGTCAGTCCGGCACTCAGCTGTTCCATCTGCTGGAGGTTCTCCGCAGAAAGGCTGCTGCCCAGACTGTCAGACAAAGTCTGCAAACCAGCGGTCATCTGTGCACTGCCGGCTTGCAGCTGTGCAGCACCGCTGGTCAGAGAAGCTGCACCATTTTGCAGCTGGCTGCTGTTGCCGGACAAGGTCTGGGCACCGCTGTAAGCGGCAGCCACGCCGTCCGTATAGCTGTTGACACCGCTGGACAACGTGCCGGAACCGTCAGACAATGCCACTGCACCGTCTGCCAGTGTGCCGGCACCGCTTGCCAGCTGATCCATGCCGCCAGACAAAGTCTGGGCACCGCTGTTGACAGTTGCCACACCGTCGGTGTAGGTTTGCAGACCGCTTTGCAGGGTCTTTGCACCGTCTACAAATGTCAGCGTACTGTCAGACAAAAGCTTCAGATTGTCGGTAATGGTGGTGTTGCCGTCCTGTAAATCGGAAACACCGTCCTTGATTTGCAGTGCACCATCTGCCGCATCACTCATGCCGTCGCCTACGGTTCCCATCTGATCGAAGATCGTTTCGGTGTACTCCTTGGTCACACTTTCGGAAACTTCCTTCTGGATCTTTGCCAGAGCCGTTTCGCTCATCTTGCTGGCGATGTAGTTGGTGCCGGGATTGGTGGCATATTGCAGTTCCATTTTCTTCGGCTCATCGTCCATGAGGGTGGAAGCATTTTCAGAGAAGTCTGACGGAATGGTAATCACCATATAATATGTGCCGTCTGCAACGCCCTTTTCCGCCTTGTCTGCACTGACGAAGTGGAAATCCAGCTGGTCATTTTCTTTCAGCTTATCCACCAGTTCATCTCCGACGGCAAGGGGCTTTCCCTCATAGTCTACCGATTTGTCGTTGTTGACGACTGCCACCGGCAGCTGGTCCACGTTGCCGTACGGATCCCACATGGAGCCCAGAAACAGCGTGGTGTAAATGGTCGGGATCAGCACAATTGCCGCCATAGCGATACCATTGAAATGCCGCCAGAAAAAGTTCTGCTTTTTTCCGGAATCGCTCGATCGCATAAATACCTACTTCCTTTCTATTGTGAAACAAAGACTGCTTTCCCCGAATGCACAGTTTTGCTTCTCTGCGAGTGACGAAACACAGCTGTCTACAAAAAAGTTTTTGTCTACAAATAGAAAACTGTTGACTTTTCGTCCTGTATCTATTATAATATAAGGGAAGATAATTTGCAACCGTTGATTTTGCAAATTTCGCCTAGTAATAGACATCGTGTCTATTATATGCCATGACAGCCCCGAATGTCATGACAAGGAAAACGATAAAAAGCATCTATGCTAGATAAAGGAAGATGTATCATGACAAATAATATCAAACAGGAACGGCGGTACCGCCGCACAGAGGCTCTGATCCTGAACGGACTGACTACCCTGCTCCAGCAGAAAAGCATCAAGGAAATCACGGTGCGGGAACTGGCAGATCTGGTGGACATCAACCGCTCTACCTTTTATCTCCACTATACCGACATTTACGACCTGCTGGAAAAGACAGAGCAGCGGCTGTTGCAGCAGCTGCTGGACGCGGTAAACCAGAACTGGACCTTGCCGGAAACGCCGAAAAACTTTTTCGCGTTTCTGGAACAGGCTTTCACCATTCTCTCGGAAAACGCACAGCTTTGTTCTGCCCTGATCGGACCGAACGGCGACATTGCCTTTTTACGGAACATTGAAAAGATGATTCGGGAAAAGGGCGTACAGACGCTGCGGTCATTTGCCCCCAGGGAACTGCGGGAACAGGATCTGCAATATGCCATTTCCTTCGCCCTCGCCGGCTGCATGGGACTGATCGAACACTGGCTGAAAAACGGATGTCCGGAAACACCGACCCACATGGCAGAACTGACACTGGTGCTCCTGCGGGAGGGAACAACTTCTATTGGCGTGCCGGAACTGGCACCGCATGTCCTGCATTGAGTATACCCAAAAAGTTAAAACAAAACTGAAACTAGCTATCACATTCCAATAAAAAGCCACCGCCGTGCATGAAAAATTGCACAGCGGCGGCTTTTCTATTTCTATAGTATCATGATGTATGTTCGTTCTTCTGCCGTTTCTCCGGTCTGGGGATATGTGCGGCTGCCAGTTTCCGAAAAGTGCATGCCAATGCGTTGCATCACCCGTTCCGAGGCGGCGTTCCGTGCATCGCAGCAAGCAACCAATGTGCGATAGGGTAGCTTTTCCCGACACCACTCCACCACAGCTTTCGCGGCTTCTGTCGCATAGCCCTTTCCGTGTGCATCTGCACGAAACAGCCAGCCCAGCATGCCCTGTTCCGGTGTCATGTACTCCAATGTGACCGTGCCGAGCAGTTCCGCTTTTCGCAGCACTGCAAATTCATACGTCTGTGGGAAAAGACTGTTCCACGCTTGGGCAGCGTTCTGCAAAAACGTGTGCAGTTCTGCTTCCTGCTCCAACGGGTAGAACAGCATATACTTCGTCAGTTCGCCGTCCGCAGCAAATGTGCGGAATGCTGCAAAATCTGTCGGAGCCAATGGTCGCAGCAGCAGGCGTTCGGTTTGTAGTATTGTCATGAGGTTTCTCCTATTTAAAGGTAGGCCGACATGGCAACCAGAAATACCGCGTCCATGCTGTACCAGCCATTTTCATATCGAAATACGATAAATTCCTCTTTTTCTGTCTGTTTGCCTTCGTCAGACTGATAGCGGACCTTCAGGTCAAACTGCACTGCCTTTTTGATCTCCAGATCTGCATCTTCTTCCAGATCAAAGTCAAAATAGTCGGAAAAATCGTCCTGATCCAATTTTTCCTGATCGGTAATGCTGACTTTGATGTCGTCATAGCCGCTGTAGTACTTGTCCAGATACGCCTGCACTTCCTTGAGCAGTTCCCGTTTGGTCAGGTCTTTTTCGTCCATGACTTCTTTCAGGTAGTCTTTCGGGACGGTGTCCAGCAGCTTCTTGGCATCGCACTTTTCAATTGCCTGATAGTACTCCTTGACTACCTGTTTCGGTCCGCCGGTGCACAGGGAACCGATCAGCACCAACGCCAGCACAATGACGATCAGCACACAGATCACGGCAATGCCCAGCCCTTTTCTGGTGAGCTTTTGTGAGCCGGCAGTGAACGAAGCACCACCATTTTCTGACGGATTCACCTGCTGCTGTTTCGCCCCGCAAAACGGACAGAACAAGTCCCCTCCCTCAATCTTTTTCCCGCAGTTCTAACAAAACATTACGATCACTCCTTTTCATTTTTTCCGTTCCTCTGCAACCATACGCCGCAATTCCGCAAAGGCAGCGTCCTCTCCCTGCTCCGCCAGCAGAGTCAGCAGCCGCATCAGTTCCCGTTCTGTGTTGGCGTGCAGCAGTCCCCGCTTGCGGGAAGTGGATTTCTGAAAATACGCCAGCGGACAGGTCTGGTCATAGGCATCTTTCATGTAGATCTTGCTGGCGGCAACTCTGTCACAGAACATCTCCGCCAGAAACCGCACCGGCATTTCCACCGGTTCCACTTGCTTGGTTCTGGGGTTATAGTCCGACCAGTACTCGAAATGGTGACGGTTCCGCCCCTTGTGGTGCATCCATGCCAGCGAATAGCCCAACACCTCTCGTTCGGCTTCGTTGGGACTGCGTTTGCCGTCCTGATAATACCGGACACCCTGCCAGAATTCTGTCGGGCTGTACTTGGACAAGTCATGCCGCAGCCCCTGCCAGAAAATCCCCGCCCGCCGGCAGTGCCGCATGACAGTGTGCCGATGTCGGGTAATGGTACAGAAATGCCCCCAAAAAGAATGCCAGCCCATGGGAAAAACCTCCTGTTGCAGATGATACTTTTAGTATAGCTTTTTTTGGGGGAAAAGTCAAGGCAGCCCTGGTTCAAAGCTTGCACGTAAATTTTAGGAAACACTGAATAAAACTTGCAAGCAGATGGCGTGCAAAGCCGCCAGACGCTCTTTGTGCGGTATTGCCTTATAGTTCAATTCCAAAAAAATTTCTCCCCGCCCTTGACTTTTCCGAAAAATCTGGTACATTCCATAGATGCGGAAGGGAAATCACAAGGAGGGATTTCCATGAAAGAAAAAATCTGTATCGGAATCGGTGCTGCCGGCGGGCTGTTGGCTGCGGCTCTCGGCGGCTGGGACTTGGGCTTACAAGTGCTTTTGGGCTTTATGGCGGCAGACCTCGGAACAGGGCTGCTTACTGCCGGCGTGTTCCACAATTCCCCGCACACCAAAGACGGCAGGCTGGACAGCCGCTGCTGTTTTCAGGGCATGTGCCGCAAGGCAGAAATGCTGGTGTTTGTCGGGGCGGCAAACGCGGCGGACTTACTGCTGGACAGTCACTTCCTGCGAAGTGCAGTCATCATTGGCTTCTGTGCCAGCGAAGCCCTCTCGCTTACGGAAAACGCCGGACGCATGGGCATTCCCCTGCCGGCAGCGTGGAAAAATGCTGTCAGTCTGCTAAGCCGCAAGGCACAGCCGGACAGCCCGTCGGAACAGGAGTGATCGCTATGCAGATACAAAACGCCTACCTCACCCACAACCGCCCCAAGACACATCGAAGCCGCACCATCGCCATTGCCGTGCACTGGGTCGCAAATCCCAACAGCACCGCCATGGCAAACCGGAACTACTTTAACACCACCAGCCGTGCCGTTTCCAGCAACTATATTATCGGGCTGCAGGGGGAAATTCTGTGCTGTATTCCCGACGAGGAAACCAGCTGGTGCACAAATAAAGCAAATTCTTATACGGTCAGTGTGGAGTGCTGCCATCCGGACTGGACAGGCTGCTTCACGGGAAAAACCTACACCAGTCTGGTGGAACTGACTGCCCGGCTGTGCCAGAAATATCATCTGGATCCGCAGAACGGCGGGGGGATACGACACTACGACGTGACACGAAAGATCTGTCCCAAATGGTTTGTTCCTGCCAGCCGCGGCGGGTCGGATACCAACGATGAGCGGCATTGGAAACAATTTCTGCATGACGTTGCCCAGCAGATGCAACGCGGCAGTACTGCCATTTCCACACCGGCAGCAGAGCCGGACAGCTATCGGGTCCGCGTGACTGTCGATGCCCTGCGGATCCGTAAGGGAGCTGGTACCAGCTATGCGATCACCGGCTGCATTCGGGACAAGGGTGTCTATACTATTATAAAGACCTGCGGCAACTGGGGCAAGCTGAAATCCGGTGCCGGCTGGATCTGTCTGGGATACTGCCGGAAGCTTTGATTGCAGATCCTGCCGAACGACAAAAAGCCTGTCGGGGAGCAAATTCTCCCTGACAGGCTTTTGCAATATTCTTTATTCAGCGTTTCCCTTACTCTTTTACCAGAGAGTTCCGTTTACTTTTTCAGATCCATGAGCATGGCGTTCAGTGCACTCAAGAATGCAGAGATCGAAGAGTTGATGATGTCCGAATGCACGCCAACGCCCCAATAGGTCTTGCCGTTCTTCTCCAGTCCCACATAAGCCACTGCCTTGGAATTGGAGCAAACCTCCAGTGCATGTTCTGTGTAGGTGGTGAGAGAGAAGTCCATATTCAGGTGTGCCTTTACCGCATTGGAAACTGCGTCCAGACGACCGTTTCCGTCACCGTGTACTGTTTCTGTGCTGCCCTTATAGGAAATGGTTGCCTCGGTGCCAATGGCATTTTCACCCTTCTGCACGAAGTGGACTTCCGGAATGGAAACCGGTGTTTCCACGTTGACATAGTGCTTGGTGAAGATGTCCAGTACTTCTTCCGGCAGCAGTTCCTTGTGGGCGTGGTCGGAAACACCCTTGACCAGATAGCCGAAAGATTCCCGCATCTTCTGCGGAATGTGGTAGCCGTACTTGGTTTCCATGAGGTAGCTGACACCGCCCTTGCCGGACTGACTGTTGATACGGATCACGTCTGCCTCGTAGACACGGCCCACATCTTCCGGATTGATGGGCAGATACGGCACGTTCCAGTGCTTGCAGTCGTGTTCCTCTCTCCAGTGCATGCCCTTGGCAATTGCGTCCTGATGAGAACCGCTGAATGCGGCAAATACCAGCTGACCGCTGTACGGCGAACGCTCATAAACGTGCATTCTGGTGACACGCTCGTAAACCTCTACGATCTCCGGCATGTTGGAGAAGTCCAGTTCCGGATCCACGCCCTGCGAATACATGTTCAGAGCCAGTGTGACAATGTCCACGTTACCGGTACGCTCACCGTTGCCGAACAAGGTGCCCTCGATACGGTCGCCGCCGGCAAGCAACCCCAGTTCGCTGTCTGCCACAGCACAGCCGCGGTCGTTGTGGGGGTGCAGGGAGATGATGACATTTTCCCGACGGTACAGGTTGTCGCTCATGTATTCGACCTGATTAGCATAAACATGCGGCATGGAGTGGGAAACCGTAACCGGCAGGTTAATGATGACCGGATCTTCCGGTGTCGGTTCCCAGATTTTCAATACGGCGTTGCAGATCTCCAGAGCGAATTCCGGTTCGGTGCCGGTAAAGCTTTCCGGAGAATACTCAAACCGAAAGTGTCCCTCGGTCTTTGCCCGATATTCCTTGCAGAGATTTGCCCCCAGTTCCGCCAGCTTGATGATGTCTTCCTTGCTCTTTTTGAACACCTGTTCCCGCTGTGCCACGGAAGTGGAATTATAGAGGTGCACAATGGCATGTTTTGCACCCTTCAGGGCTTCAAATGTCTTGGCAATGATGTGTTCCCGTGCCTGTGTCAATACCTGAATGGTGACATCGTCCGGAATCATATTGTTTTCGATCAGAGTACGGCAGAATTCGTATTCGGTTTCAGAAGCAGCCGGAAAGCCGATCTCGATCTCCTTGAAGCCGATCTTTACCAGATAACGGAAGAATTCCAGCTTTTCGTCCAGACTCATAGGCGTGATCAAAGCCTGATTGCCGTCACGCAGATCGACGCTGCACCAGATCGGTGCCTTTTCGATCATTGTCTTTTGTGCCCAACGCATAGGCGGGTTCTTTACCGGAAAAAACTGCGGTGCATACTGTTCTACGTTTTTCATAAGATACATTCCTTTCCTGTTGTGTGTAGGTGATCTACCCTGTCATGTGATCTGCGGCGATCTGCTCTGTCAACAAAAAAAGCCCCTTCCATACAGATATTTTCATCTGTACAAAAGAGACGAAGATCTATTTTTCTCCGTGGTACCACTCTTTTTGACGCAGCGTGTGCGTCCACTCATCACATCTGACAATGTGTACTCTGCTAACGGAGAGTATCCGGCACAGCCTACTGATACGGGACAATGCCCGTCTGTTCCGCCTGCGGCTCGGGGACCAGTTATCCTGAACGCCCTGCTGTCGGCTCACACCAGCCGCCGACTCTCTGCAATGCAGAATGCGTTCTCTTTTCTTCCCGTCAAAGCCTTTTTCATGATACACCAGCAATCCCATTGCTGTGAATATCTTCAGTATAGCAGTTTTCGCCTTGTTTGTCAAGCATTTTTGCGAAAATTCTTTGGATTTCACGAAAGACGCTGAATATTTCTGTTTTACAGTGCTGCATGTTGAACAAATTGTATCCAAAATGTAAAAATAAAAGACAGACACTTGCATTTGCGAAAACATAGTGCTATACTAGACACATACGAACAGCAATGGCGGTGAATATCGCCGTCCGGCGGCGGAGTCGTAAAGTCTTTCGGAAAGGGAGTATCCTCACATGTACAGTGACATGATGTGCCGGCTGGCAGCACGAGTGATGATCGTGGAACTAGACGCTCGAGTCATTTTGACCCGAAGCGGAATTTGTGCTGTACAGACCGTGGTTCCAAAGACAAATGCGAACGGCTGTTTTTCCGCCGCAACGCTTGCATGAAGATTGGAAGCTTTCGGTATGACAGCCGAAGGCTTTTTTTATAGGACACCGCAAAATGTCTTGCTGTACAGCCGCCTGCGTGCCTGTACTTCTTTCATAGAAAGCGTGCCGCATCTGCCGGCATATCGCTTCGGGTCTATACCAATCGTATTTTTGCTAACAGAATCAGCAATTCTTCTCAAATATCGGAGCTTTTGCCCAAACGGAAAAGTTTCCCAGTAAAAAGGTGAAAAACAAATGAAATTGAAAGGTGCACAAATCATCGTAGAAACCCTGATCGAACAGGGTGCTTCTACGGTATTCGGCTATCCGGGCGGACAGGTCATCGACATCTACGATGCCCTCTATCTGGCACAGGACCGGATCCATCACATCATCACAGCCCATGAACAGGGTGCCGCACATGCAGCAGACGGTTATGCACGTGCCACCGGCAAGGTCGGCGTTGTCATCGCCACCTCCGGTCCGGGTGCCACCAATCTGGTCACCGGTATCGCCACTGCATATCTGGACTCTGTGCCGCTGGTAGCGATCACCGGCAACGTGCCGAACTCTCTGATCGGACGGGACAGCTTTCAGGAAGTGGACATCACCGGCGTGACCATGCCGATCACCAAGCACAACTTCCTGGTAAAGCGTGTGGAAGATCTGGCAGATACCATTCGGGAGGCATTCCGCATTGCCAAGTCCGGCAGACCGGGACCGGTTCTGGTGGACGTTCCCAAGGACGTACAGAACGCCCTGTATGAGTACACTGCACAGAAGCCGGTGGAAAAAGATCCGGTTCCGGCAGTCAACGACAGCGAGATCGAAAAAGCAATCGAAATGATTCTGGCTGCCGAAAAGCCGTACATCTACATCGGCGGCGGTGCAATTACCGACGATGCCGGTGCGGAAGTTCTGGCTCTGGCAGAAAAGATCGACGCACCGATCGGCTGCACCATGATGGGCATTTCCGCAGTACCGTCCTCCAATCCCCGCTGGCTGGGCATGGAGGGTATGCATGGACACTATGCCTCCTCCATTGCACAGAATGAAGCAGACCTGATCATCACAGCAGGCTGCCGCTTCAGCGACAGAGGCACCGGCAACACTGCAAAGTATGCCAGAAATGCCAAGATCATTCACATGGACATCGATGCTTCTGAGCTCTGCAAGAACATTCCGGTAGAACTGGGCATGACCGGTTCCATGAAGGATATCCTGCAAAAGCTGGCGGAAAAACTGCCGCAGCAGACTCACGCCGACTGGATGGCACGTGTGGCTGAATTACAGGAAAAGACCAGAGAACTGGAAGCACAGAATCCGGACGAACTGACACCGTTCACTGCCATCGATGCACTGGCAGAAGCGGCAGACAAGGAAACGATCGTTGCCACAGATGTTGGACAGCATCAGATGTGGGTGGCTCAGCACTATCCGTTTGAAACACCCCGCACCTTTATTTCCAGCGGCGGTCTGGGCACCATGGGCTTTGGTCTGGGTGCTGCGATCGGTGCCGCAACTGCAACCGGCAAAAAGACCATTCTGGTCACCGGCGACGGCAGCTTCGGCATGAACCTGAACGAACTGGCTACCGCAGTCACCAACCAGACACCGGTCGTTGTATTCATCATGAACAACGGCGTGCTGGGCATGGTTCGGCAGTGGCAGACCCTGTTCTTCGACAAGCACTATTCCAACACCACGCTGGAACGCAAGACCGACTTCGTCAAGCTGGCAGAAGCATTCGGCATGCCGGGCTATCGTGCCATGAATATGGCAGAACTGAAAGAAGTCCTGCCCAAGGCGTTTGCCGAAAAGGGACCGGTTCTGGTAGATTGTGCGATCGATTGTGACGCATTCGTTCTTCCCATGCTGCCGCCGGGCGGCTGCATCGATGATATTATCGTCGATATTTCTGCAATGTAAAGGGGTGTGTCATCATGGATCAAATCGAACGCTTTGTTATTTCCGTCCTCGTTGCAAACCATTCCGGTGTGCTGTCCCGCGTTTCAGGCATGTTCACCAGACGAGGCTTTAATATTGATACCCTGACAGTCGGAGAAACCGAATCACCAGAATTCTCCCGCATCACCATTTCCACCCACTGCGACCGCGGCATCTGTAACCAGATCGTCAAGCAGCTGGAAAAGATGTATGATGTCAAGACCGTCAAGGTCATGAAACAGGATCAGACAGTGGTCCGCGAGCTGCTGCTCATCAAGATCAACAATGTGGCAGACAAGCGTCAGGATATTATGTCTGTGGTCGATGTCTTCCGTGCGAAGATCACCGACTATTCTCCGGAGGCACTGGTCATCGAAATTCGCGGCGAGTCCTCTAAGATCAATGCTTTTATTGAGCTGCTGGAACCCTACGGCATCATGGAAATGTGCCGCACCGGTCTGGTCGCTCTTGAAAGAGGCGGCTCATGCCTGAAAGATGCGTGAGCAGTCGTATATAAATGGATCAGCAGACTGCACGGATCCTCCGGCGGTACTGCGTCGGAAATGAAAAATCGTTTCCGAAACCCAAATTTATTCAAAGGAGTCTTTCACAATGGATCATGTTGCAAAGGTATTTTATCAGGAAGACTGCGACCTGTCGCTGCTGTATGGCAAGACTATCGCTGTTATCGGCTACGGCAGTCAGGGTCACGCACACGCACTGAATGCCAAGGAATCTCTGGGCGATAAGGCCAGAGTAATCATCGGTCTGTACAAGGGCAGCAAGTCCTGGGCAAAGGCTGAGGCACAGGGCTTCGAAGTATTCACCGCAGCAGAAGCTGCAAAGCAGGCTGACATCATCATGATTCTGATCAATGATGAAAAGCAGGCAGCAATGTACAAGAAGGACATTGCACCAAATCTGGAACCGGGCAATATGCTGATGTTCGCTCACGGCTTTGCGATCCACTTCGGTCAGATCATTCCGCCGGCAGACGTTGACGTTACCATGATCGCTCCGAAGGGACCGGGTCACACCGTTCGTTCGGAATATCAGGCTGGCAAGGGCGTTCCGTGCCTCGTTGCTGTACAGCAGGACGCAACCGGCAAGGCTCAGGATCTGGCACTGGCTTATGGTCTGGCTATCGGCGGTGCAAGAGCCGGCGTTCTGGAAACCACATTCCGTACCGAAACAGAAACCGACCTGTTCGGTGAACAGGCTGTTCTGTGCGGCGGCGTTTGTGCCCTGATGCAGGCTGGTTTCGAAACTCTGTGCGAAGCTGGTTATGACCCGAGAAACGCTTACTTCGAATGCATTCACGAGATGAAGCTGATCGTAGACCTGATCTACCAGAGTGGTTTCGCAGGCATGCGTTACTCCATCTCCAACACTGCGGAATACGGCGACTACATCACCGGTCCGAAGCTGATCACCGAGGAAACCAAGAAGACCATGAAGCAGATCCTGAAGAACATTCAGGACGGTTCCTTCGCAAAGGAATTCCTGCTGGATATGAGCGAAGCAGGCGGTCAGGCACACTTCCGTGCTATGCGTAAGCTGGCTGCTGAGCATCCGTCTGAAAAGGTCGGCGAAGAGATCCGTAAGCTGTACAGCTGGAACGGCGAAGACAAGCTGATCAACAACTAATCAGTACATTTGCTACAGCAATCCCCCATTTCTGAATCGATGGGATACGCAGGGATAAAACCATAACGCAGAAACTGCTTTCCTGACGCAATATCAGGAAAGCAGTTTTTGGATACACAGCAAATCCATTGTGACACACGGAAAAGTATTTTTCCGAAACTATATGAGGTGAAAAAAATGAACGGTAATTTTTACTGTGAGGGTGTCGATAAGGCACCCCAGCGTTCCCTGTTCCACGCACTGGGAATGACCAAGGAAGAAATGGAACGTCCGCTGGTCGGCATCGTTTCTTCTTATAATGAGATCGTACCGGGACACATGAACATCGACAAAATCGTGGAAGCTGTCAAGCTGGGCGTTGCCATGGCTGGCGGTACACCGGTAGTATTTCCGGCAATTGCAGTCTGTGACGGTATCGCCATGGGACACAAGGGCATGAAATATTCTCTGGTGACCCGTGACCTGATCGCCGACTCCACCGAGTGCATGGCTCTGGCACATCACTTTGATGCACTGGTCATGATCCCGAACTGTGACAAGAATGTCCCCGGTCTGCTGATGGCTGCCGCAAGAGTGAACGTGCCGACTGTCTTTGTCAGCGGCGGTCCGATGCTTGCCGGTCACGTCAAGGGCAAGAAAACCAGTCTGTCCAGCATGTTTGAAGCTGTCGGCTCTTACGCTGCCGGCAAGTTCACTCTGGAGGACGTGGAAGAATTCGAGAACAACGCCTGCCCCACCTGCGGTTCCTGCTCCGGCATGTACACCGCAAACTCTATGAACTGCCTGACTGAAGTGCTGGGCATGGGACTCAGAGGCAACGGCACCATTCCGGCAGTATATTCTGAACGTATCAAGCTGGCAAAACAGGCTGGTATGGCAGTTATGGATATGTACCGGAAGAATATCCGTCCCCGCGACATCATGACCGCAGACGCTTTTGAAAACGCACTGACCGCAGATATGGCACTGGGCTGTTCCACCAACAGCATGCTGCACCTGCCGGCAATTGCCAACGAATGCGGCATCAAGATCGATCTGGACATGGTCAACCAGATCAGTGCACGCACTCCGAACATCTGCCACCTTGCTCCGGCAGGTCACGCATACATGGAAGACCTGAACGAAGCCGGCGGCATCTATGCCGTTCTGAACGAACTGACCAAGAAGAATCTGCTCCACACCGATGTGATGACTGTCACCGGCAAGACCATGGCAGAGAACATCAAGGGATGTATCAACAAGAACACCGACATCATTCGCCCGATCGATCAGCCGTACAGCGAAACCGGCGGTATTGCTGTCCTCAAGGGCAATCTGGCTCCGAATCGCTGCGTTGTAAAGCGGAGTGCCGTTGCAAAGGAAATGCTGGTACACAAGGGACCGGCAAAGGTATTCAACAGCGAAGAAGAAGCTATTGCAGCGATCACCGGCGGCAAGATCGTCAAGGGTGATGTCGTTGTGATCCGGTACGAGGGACCTGCAGGCGGTCCGGGCATGCGGGAAATGCTCTCCCCGACTTCTGCAATCGCCGGCATGGGACTGGACAAGGACGTTGCCCTCATCACAGACGGCCGCTTCTCCGGTGCGACCCGCGGTGCAGCGATCGGTCACGTTTCTCCGGAAGCAGTCAACGGCGGTACTATTGCCTATGTACAGGACGGCGACATCATCTCCATTGACATTCCGAACCACAGCATTCAGCTGGAAGTTTCCGACGAGGAACTGGCAGAACGGAAAAAGACCACCAAGATTCTGGTCAAGGAAAACCTCACCGGCTATCTGAAGCGGTATTCCAAGATGGTTTCCTCTGCGGATCAGGGTGCGATCATCAACCGCATGGACTAAATCAAACAAAGGAGGAACTTCCCCTATGGGTATGACAATGACACAAAAGATCCTTGCTGCACACGCCGGCTTGGATTCTGTCGAAGCCGGTCAGCTGATCCTGGTCAATCTGGATCGGGTACTGGGCAACGACATCACTTCCCCCGTTGCAATTCGGGAATTCAACAAGCTGAACAAGGACAACGTTTTCGATAAGGACAAGGTGACCATGGTCATGGATCACTTTGCCCCGAACAAGGACATCAAGGCTGCCACACAGTGTAAAATGTGCCGCGATTTCTGCGGCGAAAAGGAGATCACCCACTTCTATGACGTTGGTCAAATGGGTATCGAACATGCCCTGCTGCCGGAAAAAGGACTGGTCGTTTCCGGTGACGTTGTTATCGGTGCAGACTCTCACACCTGCACATACGGTGCACTGGGTGCATTTTCTACCGGTGTCGGCTCTACCGATATGGCATGCGGCATGGCGATCGGCAAGGCTTGGTTCAAGGTGCCGTCTGCTATCAAGTTTGTTCTCAAGGGCAAGCTGAACCCGTACATCTCCGGCAAGGACGTGATCCTGCACATCATTGGCAAGATCGGCGTAGACGGTGCTCTGTACCGCTCTATGGAATTCACTGGCGAGGGCGTGGCTTCTCTGTCTATGAGCGACCGTCTGACCATGACCAACATGGCAATCGAAGCCGGTGCCAAGAACGGTATCTTCGAGGTTGACGATCAGACACTGGCATTCGTGGCAGAGCACAGCGACCGCAAGCCGGTTGTCTATAAGGCTGACGAAGATGCCGTTTACGATGAAGTTATCGAAATCGACCTGTCTGAGATCAAGTCCACCGTGGCATTCCCGCACCTGCCGGGCAACACCCGCACCATTGACGAAGTGGGCGAGGTGAAGATCGATCAGGTTGTCATTGGCTCCTGCACCAACGGTTTCTACAAGGACATCGAAGAAGCTGCTTCCATTATCCGCGGCAAAAAGGTGGCAAAGAACGTCCGTGCCATTATCATTCCGGCAACACAGGCAATTTACCTGAAGGCTATGGAAAACGGTCTGCTGAAGGACTTCATCGAGGCTGGCTGCGTAGTATCTACCCCGACCTGCGGCCCGTGTCTGGGCGGACACATGGGCATTCTGGCTGCCGGCGAACGTGCAGTTTCCACCACAAACCGGAACTTCGTAGGCAGAATGGGTCACCCGGAATCTGAAGTATATCTGGCAAGTCCGGCGGTTGCAGCAGCAAGTGCCATTGCCGGCAAGATCGTTTCCCCGAAGGAGGTACTGTAATCATGCAACTGAACGGAACTGTCATCAAATACGGCGACAACGTGGACACGGACGTCATCATTCCGGCACGTTATCTGAACACCATTGACAAGAAGGAACTGGCTTCTCACTGCATGGAAGATCTGGATACCACCTTCACCAGCCGCGTGAAGCCGGGCGACATCATGGTCGGCGGCGAAAACTTCGGCTGCGGTTCTTCCCGTGAGCATGCCCCGATCGCAATCAAGGAAAGCGGCATTGCCCTGGTCATTGCCAAGAGCTTCGCCCGCATCTTCTACCGGAACTCTATCAACATCGGTCTGGCGATCGTGGAGTGTCCGGAGGCTGTGGACGCCATCAGCGAGGGCGACACGGTGGAAGCAGATCTGGACAACGGCATCATTCGCGATGTCACCACCGGCAAGGAATTCCACGTGGCACCGTTTCCGGAATTTATCCAGACCATTATCGCAAACGGCGGTCTGATCGAGTCGATCAAAAAGGGTGCTGTGAAGTAAGCGGTTCTCTGAAACCCTATGATATACAAAAAGCTGCTGTACCATTTGTTTGGTACAACAGCTTTTTTGTTGTCTGAAAACTGGAATTTGACGCTCTATTAATGCTATTAAACCCAATCAATAGCATTCTTTACAAGTTTGACAAATGGTTCACAGGTCAGATTTTGGGTAGTGTGTGCAGGAACGATACAGCAGATTTTTCCCTTGCCATAGGTGTGAATCCATACAGCAGGCTGAACGCCGTTCTTTGAAACGGTTTCTGCAAGAATCGTTGTATCAGCATTCGGAATCATTTTCATTACATAATGTTCGTCAAAATCAGGGAATGTGAATTTGCCAATGCCTTCAATAATCGGATGTTCTGCTATCGGTTTTACAGTAAGCGGACATTGTTCGGGATGAGTGATAAAGTTACTTCTTACAACATTTGTGAGGATTGCGTGATTTTCTGTGTAATCAGTAAGTGATGCGTGAAGCATAATCGTTCCCATACCATTCTGAACATCATTCAGAAATTTCTCCGTCCATTTTTCATCACACCAGATTGGAGTAGGAATCTGATCATTTTCAATAGGATCTTTGAAAGACAAAAACAAATCAAACTGCCCGTTGAAATAATCATTTGGCTTCTTTGTGAATGTTACTTCATAATCTGCGTTAAACAGATAGTCCATCATAGGCTTGATGGAATCATCGTGATGCCAGTAATCGTGTACCAAAACAAATACTTTTTTACTCATAAGTTATACGTCCTTTCATCACCATTTTATGGCTACGTTTCTGTGAATTCTCATTTTTTAGATGTGCGTTAAATTCCGATTTACTGCATTTCCATTATACCACACAATTTCAACTTAGTCAATCCGCTACAAATTTCACTGGCACAGTTGCCCGCTATGCGTTCTTCTCATGTGGAAAAACTGGAATTTTTATTTCTTGTTTAACTTTTCCCATTCGCTTTTGAGAACTGAATAAACTCTTCTTCCCTCAAAATGATCTTTTCTCCAGAAAAAATCACGAAATGTTCCTTCGTATGTAAGTCCGCACTTTTCAATAACTCTGCGTGAAGCTTCATTTACTGTACGACAATCAATCTCAATTCTATGAAAGTTGATTTTTTCAAAACCAAAACGAATAACAGCTTTCGTCATTTCTGTGGCATATCCCTTACCCTGAAATGCAGGACCGATAACATACTCAATCTCACCATGCTGATTGTTGCTGTCAACTAAGAAAAATGCAATTTGTCCTATACACTCACTGGATGTCTTTTCAATAACTGCCCAGCGATAATAGTCTTTACAGGAATAAGAAACAATATACTTCGTATCAAATAACTTCTGAACATCATCAGATGTAGGATAATATGGTTCACCATAATCCCATTGTGTCTGTTCATCTGCTATCCAGTTGCGTAGCATAGAATCAATATCAGAATACTCAAAACGACGAAGTATCAGTCTTTCTGTTTCTATTGTTTGTGTTCCGATGTGTGTCAGCATCTCATTTCCTCCGATTATCACTATAAAGTTTCATATAACTTCCGATTTACCGCATTTCCATTATACCGCACAATTCTAACTTAGTCAATTCGCCGTAAATTTCACTGGCACAGTGCCCGCTATGCGTTCTTTTCATGTGGAAAAACTGGAATTTATTTTAATAAATATTTTTCAAATGCTTTGTGCGTGTCAAAGTGAACCTCTTTGAAAAATAAAACGAGCCAAATAATAAAAGCCGGAATAGCCATATATGGTGTTAAAAAATAAGACAACACTGCTCCTACTAACATTATGCCAGCCCATGTAAAACACTGATTTTTTATATCACGAGAAATATGAGCTTTATCATACAATGCCTGTTCTTCTTTCGGTAACGAATTAAATCCCGAAACAAATTTAGCCGCTTTTTCTTTAAATATTGCAAATAACACTCCTATAATCACAAATGGAATAACCAAAACTCCACATAGCCAAAACCCTATATTCATAGCATACTCCTCCTTCACAAATTCCGATTTACCGCACCTTCATTATACCACACAGCCCCAACGCAGTTAATCCGCCGCAAATTTCACTGGCACAGTGCCCGCTATGCGTTCTTCTCATGTGGAAAAACTGGAATTTATCAGTCCATTAGTTCAAGTGTTTTCTCAAAAGGAATACATTCTGCATACCGCTTATTCCACATAAATTCATTATAATAATGGTAGCTTTGTTCAGCGGTCATATACTGATTATCAACCGTACTATTAGCATTTGCAGGAACAATCATTTTGAAACCATGCTCAAATCCCGATTTAATCGTTGCATCAATACAATAATCTGTCTGCAATCCCACAATAATAATCGTATTTTCTTCTTTTTGTCTTAAATACTCCAATAGTTCAGTATCTTTAAAAGCACTATTTACGTTCTTGTCAAAAACAAGTTCACCATTAAGTGGTTGAAATCCATCATATATTTCAAAACCATCATTTCCTTTTGTCAATTCATTGCCAATCCCATCGTCATGCCGAACAAAAATAACTTCTATCTTATTATTTCGAGCTGTTCTTATCAGTTCTATAACACGAGATTTGAATAAATCAAATTGGTATAACTTGTCATTTGTAATTGCTTTTTGTGTATCAACTACCAAAAGTATCATCAACGATTCCTCCACAAATTCCGATTTACCGCATTTCCATTATACCACACAGCCCCAACGCAGTCAATCCGCCGCAAATTTCACCGACACAGTGCCCGCCATGCGTTCTTTTCATGTGGAAAAACTGGAATTTACCATAACTTAATTACGATCAAGCATCCGATAAAACCAATTACCCAAGGAATGACATAGGATAATAAGTTTGCTTTATTTTTTCGCAAAAGTATAACTGCTGCTATTGTCACGACAAGCCAAGTAAACATCATGATATATCCAAATGGGACAAAGAACATATCTTCATCATAATCTTTTGCACCAGGGGCAGTTTGTGGAAATGCAAATGCAAATCCCAATAATCCCAGATAATTTCCGATTGTTCCCTGCAAAAAACCGAATATAATCAATAATACTTTTTTCAATGTAACTAATAAACTGTTATTCACTTTCATAATTACCTCCGTCAAATTCCGATTTACCACACTTTCATTATACCACACAGCCCCAACGCAGTCAATCCGCCGCAAATTTCACCGGCACAGTTGCCCGCTATGTGTTCTTCTCATGTGGAAAACTGGAATTGTTGAAAATGGTGGATACAGCAATACATCAGCCTCACCGAATAAGTCAGAATTTGCTTTTCTTCGAATATATAATATAGTATATTTGATAACAGATACAAATCGGTAATATTGGTACACATAGTGTTAAGTATCCACCATAATAAAAAATAGAATTCATAAATTCCTCTAATCCATAAGCAACATATGCAACCTTATCAGGTTCAAACCAATCATAATAAGTGTGACCTTCAAAAGAGTAATATATAGATATTGAAATAATAGCGATTGCCGGCATAAAAGATACCCAAAATAGCGATTTCAATATTTTGTATTTAATGCAATTCATATTTTTACCTCTCCAAATTCCGATTAACCACACTTTCATTATACCACACAGCCCCAACCAAGTCAATCCACAACCAAAATCACCGACACAGCCCCCTCCGCACCGGCTTTTTTGTGGCGAAATGCAGAATTTTCACAAAAACCTTGTAATCTTCACAGCTTTGGTGTATAATGAAAGAGTATTTGCGGAACAAACAGCGATTGTACGACCGATTTGTTCCGCCAAACCAAGGAAACAAAAAGGAGTCTTTCCCATGAATTTTAACATTGCATTGCTTCGGGGCGACGGTATCGGTCCGGAGATCGTAGACAGTGCTGTGGCTGTTCTCCACAAGATCGGCGAGAAATACGGTCACACCTTCACCTGCACCCCGTACCTCATCGGCGGCTGTGCGATCGACGCCACCGGCATTCCCCTGCCGAAAGAAACCATTGACGGCTGTCTGGCAAGCGACAGTGTCCTGCTGGGTGCTGTCGGCGGTGCAGTCGGTCACAACAAGTGGGATCAGATGCCGCCGCATCTCCGTCCGGAAAAGGCTCTGCTGGGAATCCGTGAGGCTCTGGGACTGTTTACCAACCTCCGTCCGGCAAAGCTGTATCCGGCTCTGAAAGGCGACTGCCCCCTGCGGGAAGACATCGTGGCAAAGGGCTTCGACATCATGATGGTTCGTGAACTGACCGGCGGCATCTACTTCGGCGAACGGGGCAGACGCGAGGGCAAGTACGGCGAAGAAGCATATGACACCGAGTGCTACAGCAAAATGGAAGTAGAGCGTATCGCACGCGTGGCTTTCGAAACCGCCCGGAAGCGGAACAAGAACGTCATCAGCATCGACAAGGCAAACGTTCTGGAAAGCTCCCGTCTGTGGCGTGAAGTCGTTCACGAAGTGGCAAAGGACTATCCGGATGTCACCCTCACCGATATGCTGGTAGACAACGCAGCCATGCAGCTGGTCAAGAATCCCAGACAGTTTGACGTAGTTGTCACCTCCAATATGTTCGGCGACATTCTGTCCGATGAAGCTTCCCAGATCACCGGTTCTATCGGTATGCTACCGTCGGCTTCTCTGGGTGCCACCAAGCGTGGCATGTACGAGCCGATCCACGGTTCTGCACCAGATATTGCCGGACAGAACAAGGCAAACCCCATCGCAACCATTCTCTCCGCAGCCATGATGCTCCGCTACTCCTTCGACCTCATGGACGAGGCACAGGCAATCGAAGACGCTGTGGACGCATATCTGAATGCAGGCTACCGCACTGCCGATCTGGCTGGCGAGGGCGTAACACCGCTGTCCTGCACCGAATGCACCGAAAAGATCATTGCACTGCTGAAGTAAGCAGTATTCTTATAAAAATAGTCGAAAGAGATGACCCATATGACTCCCAGAGAAGAAATCGGATACGGGCTGGATGCCCTTGTCATTTTCCGCAGTTTACAGCAGGATCCGGTGCTTCGTGCACTGATGCAGTTCTGCCACACTGACAAGGAAAATACCCCCGCACAGATCCGCTTTTACAGTGCCATGGTTTCCGCCCTGTATGAACGGGCAGACGACCTCACCGGCTATCTGGAACAGATCGTTCTGGAACACGAAAACGTTTATGTCCAGCGTGCCGGTGCCGGCGAAACCATTTCGCAGAACATGGAAACCTGCCTGCACACAGAATTGAAATTGCTGAACCGCATTGCAATGCTCACCCCTGCCATGATTCAGGCAGAGATGCAGACCAGCATTCCCCTGCCGGCATGGCAGACCCACAAGACCGATCTGGACAAGCTCTACACCCAGCGTGTAGCGGAGATCGGCAAGCACGGCTACGGCATCTATGCACGGCACCACATGTTCACCGTCGGAGCAAGCGGCGAGTTGGTTCCGGTGCAGTATCCTGACCCCATTTCTCTGGAACAAATGGTGGGATACGAACGGGAACGCGGCATTGTGGTAGAGAATACCAAGGCACTCCTTGCAGGAAAATACGCCTCCAACGTCCTCCTCGCCGGAGATGCCGGCACGGGAAAATCTGCAACTGTCAAGGCAATTGCCAACGCGTTCAAAGACGACGGACTGCGGCTGATCGAACTGAACAAAGACCAACTGTGCTACATTCCCCAGATCATGGATCACCTGTGCAAAAATCCGCTGAAGTTTATCCTCTTTATTGACGACCTCACATTCTCCGAGGACGACCCCAACTTTGGCACGCTGAAAGCGACTCTGGAGGGCAGCATTGCCGCCAGAATGCGGAATACCGTCATCTACGCCACCAGCAACCGGCGGCATCTGGTCAAGGAAACCTTTGACGACGGCAGCGACAAGCACTCCAACGACACCGTACAGGAACGCATCTCCCTGTCGGAACGATTTGGCATCACAATTACCTACAGCCGCCCGCAGAAGAACCTGTATCTGGAGATCGTCCACGCTCTGGCAGAACAGAACGGTCTGGACATCACCATGGAGGAACTGGACGCACAGGCAGAACAGTTCGCCCTCCAGAAAAGCGGCAGAAGTGCCCGTGCTGCAAAGCAGCTGATCGACCAGCTGCTGACACAGCGTTCTTAATATGATTATGGAAAGGAAGTCCTATCCATGCTGACATTGGATAAAATCTATCAAGCAAGCCACGTGCTCCGGAGCGTGATCCGGAAAACGGATCTGATTCAGGCACCGAAACTCTGTCCGGACTGCAATCTGTTCCTCAAGACAGAGAACCTGCAGGTCACCGGTTCTTTCAAGGTTCGCGGTGCCTATTACATGATGTCCCAGCTGACAGAAGAAGAAAAGGCACGGGGTGTCATCGCCTGCTCTGCCGGCAACCACGCACAGGGTGTGGCTCTGGCTGCGGCAAAGAACCACATGAAGGCTCTCATCTGCCTGCCGGACGGTGCTCCGATCTCCAAGGTAGAAGCTACCAAGAGTTACGGTGCAGAGGTCTGCATGGTCAAGGGTGTCTATGACGATGCCTACAACAAGGCTGTAGAGCTCCAGAAGGAACACAACTACACTTTTGTACACCCCTTTGACAACGAAAACGTCATCGCCGGACAGGGCACCATCGGTCTGGAAATTCTGGATCAGATGGCAGACGTGGACGCAGTGATCGTGCCGATCGGCGGCGGCGGACTGATCTCCGGCGTGGCATTTGCCATTAAGCAGCTGAACCCGAATATCAAGGTTTACGGCGTACAGGCAAGCGGTGCACCCAGCATGTACGAGTCCATTCACAACGACAAGATCACCTGTCTGGACTCCGTTTCCACCATTGCCGACGGTATCGCCGTCAAGGAACCGGGCCCTCACACTTTCGAGTATGTCAAGAAGTATGTGGACGACATTGTGACTGTGACCGACGACGAGATCTCCGCTGCAATTCTGGCTCTGATCGAAAAGCAGAAGCTGATCGCAGAGGGTGCCGGTGCAGCATCTGTGGCTGCGGCAATGTTCCACAAGGTTCCCGTAGAGGGCAAGAAAGTGGTTTGTCTGGTTTCCGGCGGCAACATCGACGTGACTATTCTGTCCCGTGTCATCAAGCGTGGTCTGCTGATGTCCGGCAGAAGCTGCATGCTCAACATTGAACTGCTGGACAAGCCGGGTCAGCTGAAAGATGTTTCCCGCATCATCGCCGATCTGGGCGGCAACGTCATCTCCATTCACCATGAACGTGCCAACGAGGGCAGCGACATCAACGGCTGCTTCCTGCGGATCACCATGGAAACCAGAGATTACGCACACATTCAGGAGATCCGCAGTGCCCTCATGGAAGCAGGATTCCATCTGGTGGACTAAAGAAACAAAAAATTCCTATTTTTTGAAAAGAGGTTTTTATCATGGATACCATTTATACCAAGAACGCACCAAACGCAATCGGTCCGTATTCACAGGCTGTCAAAATCGGTGATATGCTGTACACTTCCGGTCAGATCGCCATCAATCCGGCGACCGGCAATGTAGAAGCAACTGACATCGTGGGACAGTCCAAGCAGGTCATGGCAAACCTGAAAGCCGTTCTGGAAGCCGCAGGCACCAGCTTCGACAAGGTTGTCAAGACGACTTGCTTCCTCAAGGACGTAGCACGGGATTTCAGTGCATTCAATGAAGTGTACGCCGAAGCCATGGGCGATGCAAAGCCGGCAAGAAGCTGTGTTGGCGTAGCAGACCTGCCCAAGGGTGTGCTGGTAGAAGTGGAAGTTATCGCGGCTCTGTAAGCGGTAGGCTTCACGCAAAGAGAAATGAGAAGCGGAGAACGTTTTGGACGTTCTCCGCTTTTTTTCATTATCGATTGCCTTTCGGATAAGGCTTTTTCTCATCTGTTCGCCCCATGAGATAATCTACACTTACCCCATAAAAATCTGCAAGGGCATTCAGCGATTCCAAAGGGATTTCTCTTGTTCCCAGTTCATATCTGGAATATGTCACCTGCGAGCAGTGCAGGTAATCTGCAATGTCTTTTTGATATAAATCCATATCTTCCCGTAAATCACGAAGCCGCTGTAATAAGAACATTATCGATTTCCTTTCGGATAAGGCTTTTTCTCGTCCGTTCGTCCCATGAGGTAATCCACGCTTACGCCATAAAAATCTGCAAGATGTTCCCATACCACTGTGGGTATATCATTTTCTCCAGTTTCGTATTTGGAATAACCGGTCTGTGACATCTGTAAATACTGTGCCACCTGCTTTTGCGTCAAATCTGCATCTTCTCTTAAATCTCTGATTCGATTTTTCATACGTATAATAGCCTCCCAATTGCAACTATTATACGATAACCTGTTTCAGATTATTGACTTATAACCTGAAACAGGTTATAATGATAAAAAAGGAGGTTTTCCCATGACAAATTACAAAAGACCTTACTTCCGGTTATTCTGTGCCGTCTGTGACACCATTGATGCACTGGAACAAACAGCCGCTTCGAAAAACTGCCCCGAAACCACTGCCAAACTTCTTTCAGAACAGGCGAAGCAGTTGCGAAAAGTCACACAGGAAACAGAGGAACTGGTCATTGACAGCGATTCCTAACGTTTTTACCGGCTCTTTTTTTCCGCAAAACGCTTGTAATTTCCGCTGAAATATCGTACAATAAAAATATACACAAGCATTTTCCAGCTAAAAACGTCAGGAAACCAGCATCTATCCAGCAACAGTCCATACGCTGCTGCAAAAGGGGAAGCACATGAATCAAAAAACAAAACATTTTCTAATTGTATTAGCTTTGTCCGTTTGTTTATTTCTCACATTAGTATTGGTTGTATCTTGTTACGATAATGTCGCTTTCAAATATGAAACAAAATACATAGAATCCGAAATAAATCGAACTATCTGCGTTGAAAATGAACGCATAAGATGCACATATCCGTCTTATCACAAGGGAAGTAACAAAATTGAGATGTATTTTGAAATTCATGATGAAACTCATGGTCAAGAAAAAGAAGGCGAATTAGAAAGAATGTGTGAGATCGCGGACTATATATCCCGATATATCAAAAACAATCCCGAATCTTTTTTATGCGGAAAAAAAATCACCCTCAGTTCTGAAAGCTGTGACCGGTTAGGCGATGTAAAAATTTGTAACTTTGATCCTGAAACAGACGAAACCTTTTCCAGTTCAGAACAGTTTCACTATGGGTATTTTGACGGATACTTCTATCCCAAGGAAGATTTTTCCCTGTCCAAGCTAGAAAGATTTGATTGGTTCGAAATACTAGAGTTTACAGATATGACAAACGATAACGCTTCCAGTTTGCTCCATTTTCCGCAGTTAAAAGAAATTCGCTGTGAGCGTGATTTTTTCACAACGACAGAACAAGAACGATTTCGATCTAAGGATATTTTCCTGTCTTTTATAGAAATCTAAAATTTCACAAATTTGGTTCCCTTTTTGAGTGAGACTTGATCTTACATGGAGAGCGGCAACAAAATCGCACCCTATCTTTTTTCCGCAAAACGCTTGTAATTTCCGCTGAAATATTGTATAATGAAAGCTATAGGAATCTGCCCTGCGGGTTTCAATTTATCATAAAGGAGTTTTTACCATGTACGCAAATATGATGGACACCATTGGTTTTGTTTCCCAGTTCGATCCGGAAGTCGGACAGGCAATGAATGAGGAGCTGGGTCGCCAGCGTCGGAATCTGGAACTGATCGCCAGCGAGAATCTGGTTTCTCCGGCAGTTATGGCTGCTATGGGGTCTGCCCTCACCAACAAGTATGCAGAAGG
>ERZ857693.1299-NODE-1299-length-32156-cov-10.324632_pt1 | contig 32156 bp, 35 predicted proteins | sample MGYA00519765_ERZ857693 | MGnify/ENA primary metagenome ERZ857693 (study PRJEB31778, sample SAMEA3449354) | human gut metagenome | biome: human gut; feature: human-associated habitat; material: faeces | place: United Kingdom | collected 2010/2012 ... | reverse complement strand
TACAGTGACTTGTCGCCAGTTTCCTAACTTGACATTCGCTCCACGGAAAACCTGCCCTTGCTTATCTTTTTTTGCAGGACAGCAACCTCACGCTTCATTGCTATCATGTCACAGCTCTCTTAGTATAAATGATACTTTCCTTTATTTCAAGTCTTTTTTTTTATTTATTGTATTTTTTTTCGTACATTGCAGATTCTTGACATATACCAATTAGAATGGTATATTATATCTGACTTGTAGAAGAACCAAAGGCGGTTTTCCCTGTAGGGAGACCGTCTATTTTTTTTGCAGGTCAGATCCTTGGTCATCGTGCAGTATTGCAGTATGCCAGAGCCGGACGTTTCCCCCAAGAATGTCCCTGCCGCGGCAAAATCTCCTTCTGCATTTATATCCTCTTTGCAGGGATTCCCCAGTTAATATGCAGATGTTCTGCCCGATGGCTCAAGAATCCTCTCAATTACATACCATGAAAATAACGCTGCTGTCCGGAGTTGCAGATCCGGATGTGCAGCGTTATTTTCGTTTTCTGTATAAAATTTCTATCCGGCATTCTCTGCCTGATTCCCGTATGACATTTTCTTCCCACTGTCATTTATCATTTTCTTCCTATTATAATAGGAAAGAACTCTTTCAGTTTACAGAATCTTTCCGGTAAAACTTTCTCTTCTGAACAGTTCAGCGATCTCCGGGAATATTTCCACGCTTCTTTTTAATATTCCATGCGTATATGCGATCAGTATCCCATAATTTGTCATTGGTACTTTCTGCCCTTTTGACCTCTCCAGCCGAATCTGCATTTCCCGTTCATTAAGCATACATCCTCCACAATGTACAACCATTTTATAAGGACTCAGATCTGCAGGGAACTCTGTTCCTGATGTAGTTTCAAAAAGAAGCTCTTTTCCGGTATACTCCCTGATCCATTTCGGGATCTTTACCGTTCCGATATCTCCGCACTGCCGATGGTGAGTGCATCCCTCGCTGATCAGGATTTTATCTCCGTTTTTCAGCTTATCCAACATCATAACTCCTTCTATATTCGTTCTGAGATTTCCCTTATAGCGTGCAAACAGAATCGAGAATGATGTTAATTTTATCTCTTTTAATACATTGCATGCTACTTTCTCAAACACTTGACTGTCTGTAATCACAAGCTTTGGCGGTATTTTCAGATTTTCAATGGTTTCTTTCACTCTGTCCTCTTTGGTAACGACTGAAATTGCTCCCGATTCCAGAATGTCCCGGATCGTCTGCTGTTGAGGAAGGATCAGCCGCCCTTTTGGTGCAGATTCATCAATCGGGATGACAAGCACAACAACATCTCCCGATTCCAGCAGATCTCCCACGATTCTTTTTTTATTTTTCTCTGTGCAGATGCTTTCCCCGATTCTTTTCTTTAATTCACGGATTCCTTCTCCTGTCTCCGCACTTACATAAATCAGGCTCTCTTCCGGCACTTTTCCCCTGCCCTTTGACTGTATCCGGTGTTCTTTTAAAAGATCGCTTTTATTTACAGCAATGATAAAAGGCACCTTTCTTTTTTCTATTTCCTTCAGCAGGGCAAAATCTTCTTTCTTTATGCCTGTCCCTCCATCAATCACTACGATAGCCAGATCCGTCCGATTCAGCATCTGATAGCTTTTTTCTACCCGCAGCTTTCCAAGTTCCCCGTCATCATCAATTCCCGGCGTATCGATCATTACAACCGGGCCGGCCGGAAGAAGTTCCATCGCTTTTACGACCGGATCTGTTGTTGTTCCCTTTACGTTGGAGACTACAGCCAGATTTTGTCCTGTCACCGCATTGACGATACTTGATTTTCCTGCATTACGGCAGCCAAAAAATCCAATATGTGGCCTTTCTGCTGCCGGAGTCTGATTCAGATTCATTCTCCTGTCCTTTCCTGTTCCTATTTTTATCCGTCCATGTTTCAGATAGATTGCCTTAACGGCAAGTTACTTTTCTTTATCTTTCATTCTATTATACACAATTCATCGCAAATACGTTATACTGATATTACCTATAATTATGATTTTTTACAGGAGGATTTATTTATGCTTATAAAAAATGGTTATATAATTGATCCCGCTTCTGGCAGAGCGGAATTTGCTGATCTTCAGATTTCTGATGGGAAAATTTTTTCAATCGGACAGCATCTTTCAGTTTCCCCGTCAGAAGAGATCATTGATGCTTCCGGACTGACCATCGCTCCGGGACTGATCGACACCCACGTTCATTTTCGTGATCCTGGCTTCACCTATAAGGAAGATATTCATACAGGTGCTTCTGCCTCCGCTGCCGGCGGATTCACTTCCGTGATCTGTATGGCAAATACCAGTCCTGTCGTTGACTCAGTTTCTGTATTTTCCGGCCTCGCTGCCCGCGAAAAAGAAGAAGCTATTCACATTTATCAGGCTGCTGCCGTTTCCCATGATCTCAAAGGGACAGAACTGACTGACATGAAAGCTCTTGCCGCTGCCGGTGCGTGCGGATTTACTGATGACGGCATTCCGTTAAAAGATGCTGCATTCCTTCTGAAAGCCATGGAGCTTGCCGCACAACTAAACCTCCCAATCAGTCTTCATGAGGAGGACCCGTCTTTCATTGAAATAAATGGAATCAACCACGGAGCTGCTTCTGATTTTCTTGGGATCTACGGTTCTCCTTCGATTGCTGAGGAATCCCTTGTCGCCCGTGACTGTATGCTCGCCCTGAAATCCGGTGCAGATGTCGTGATCCAGCATATCAGTTCCGGAACTTCCGTGGAACTGGTGCGTACTTTTAAAGCTCTTGGAGCAAAGTTGCACGCAGAGGCAACTCCTCATCATTTTACGCTGACTGATGAGGCAGTAATAAAATATGGTTCTCTTGCAAAAATGAATCCACCGCTTCGTACAGAAAAGGACCGTCTTGCCATCATACAGGGACTTTGCGACGGAACCATCGACATCATTGCCACTGACCATGCCCCGCACAGTGCAGAGGAAAAGAGCCGTCCGATTCCATCGGCTCCAAGCGGGATCATCGGGCTTGAGACTTCACTTGCACTTGGCATCACTTCTCTTGTACGTCCGGGTCATCTGACTCTGAATCAGTTACTCGAGAAAATGACAGTTAATCCGGCTCATCTGTATCATCTTCCTTCAGGAAAACTGGAACCGGGGGCTCCTGCTGACCTGGTACTTTTTGATCCGAACGAAAAATGGATTCCGACAGAGTACCATTCCAAATCTTGCAACTCTCCATTTACCGGTTGGGAATTATATGGAAAGGTAAAGCGGACTATCTGTGCAGGAAAGACAGTTTACACTGATTGATCTAAATCGATTTGATTTAATCCCTCAATAAAAATACCGGCTATACAGATCCTGCATCCTGTTCAGGTCCGCTATAGCCGGCATTTTTATCCACTCTTTTATATTGCAGCTTTTCTTTTATATCTCTGCTTTTATTTCATAAGTTCTTCTGCCATCTCATCCAGCTCTTTCAGGTTCTCTTCACTCAGAGAGGACATAATCTTCACTGGTTTCTCCAGCATTGTAATATTTTTGCTCTTCTCCAACATTCCTGCAATCACTTTTCCTGCAGTAGATGCCCAGGAACCATTTTCAATCAGACCGATCGTCCGGTTCTGATAATTCCGTTCTTTCAGATGTTCGATGAAAGTTCTCATAAACGGGAAGATATCTCCATTATAAGTGATTGTGGCAAGCACCAGCTTTCCATAACGGAATGCATCCTCTACCGCTTCTGCCATATCCTCGCGGGCAAGATCACATACCACAACTTTCGGGCAGCCTTTTTCCTTCAGTTTTTCTCCCAACAGCTCTGCAGCCTTTTTGGTATTTCCATAAACAGAAGTATAAGCGATCATAACACCTTCTGACTCAACGCCGTAAGAAGACCAGGTCTGATACTGTCCCAGATAATGCTCCAGATTTTCGCTTAAAACCGGTCCATGCAGAGGACAGATCTTTTCGATTTCAAGTGCAGATGCAGCCTTCAGAAGATTCTGAACCTGGACACCATACTTTCCAACGATTCCAAAATAGTAACGGCGTGCCTCACAGTCCCAGTCTTCCTCTACATCCAATGCACCGAACTTTCCAAATCCATCCGCTGAGAACAACACCTTATCCGTACTGTCATAAGTCACCATAACTTCCGGCCAGTGTACCATCGGGGCGAAGACAAACGTAAGGATATGCTTTCCAAGTTCCAACTTCTCCTGGTTCTTAACTACGACTTTCTTTCCCTCTAAATCCAGGTTGCGGAAAAAGTTGGATATCATAGTAAAGGTCTTCGCATTGCCCACAATCTTTGTATCCGGGTATACTTCCATGAACTTCTCAATATTGGCTGAATGATCCGGTTCCATATGCTGGATGATCAGATACTCCGGTTTCGCTCCGTCCAGTGCATTCTTTACATTCTCCAGCCATTCTTCTCCAAATGCCTCATCAACTGTATCCATAACTACGATCTTTTCATCCCGGATCACATAAGAATTATAAGCCATTCCATTCGGAACAATATACTGCCCCTCAAATAAATCGATATCATGATCGTTCACGCCTACATAAATAATTTCATCCGTTACCTTCATCTTCTCTGCCCTTTCTTTCATGATGTATTTTATTCACCTTGAGTATAACGCAATTAAAAATATATGGCAATCCCGTCTTTTCAGGATTAAACCATACATTCATCCACTCCCGCTCTGTTAATTTCTCTTTCAGCCAAAATCTTTTCTATCAGCTCTTTGTCCTCAGGCGGTGCGGCCCACGCCAGCCCACACCCTGCGGACAGAATCCGGGGAACCGGGATCAGCCGTCCCGGTATTCCCTTTTCTTTACAGATCTTTTCCATTGCCATCGCATCTGCTGTCGTATGAAAGGTTACAACAATTTTTAATTCCTTTTTTCGCATGAGACCACTGCCCCTTCTCATTGCACCCAAAACTGCAACTTATTTTTTCCCTTCGTTTTCAAAGTATTCTTTTACAAGCTTCACAACAACCCCTGATAACAGGAACACTGCAAGCAGGTTCGGGATTGCCATCAGTCCGTTAAATGTCTCCGCAATACTCCACATCAGGCCAAGATCCATCGTAGCACCGACGATCGCTACCAGCGAATAAAGTACCATAAATGGTTTATTGACTTTTGAACCAAACAAAAATTCAATACATCTTGTTCCATATAAGCCCCATCCAAGGATTGTGGAAAATGCAAAACAACACATGGCAACTGCGGTAAAAATAGAAACCCAGTTTCCATAAGTAGAAGTAAACCCGTTGATCGTAAGCTCTGCACCTGCAGCCTCACCATAACCAATGGAAACGCCACTGCAAAGAATAACCAGTGCTGTCATTGTGCAGATCACGATCGTATCTACGAACACCTCAAAAATTCCAAAAAATCCCTGCTTGACCGGTTTCTGCGTATCAGCACATGCATGGGCGATCGAACCTGTACCAAGACCTGCTTCATTAGAAAAAATTCCTCTTGATACACCTTTTTTCATACTCATAAAGAAACTTCCCACTGCACCGCCTGTAACAGAAGCCGGAGAAAATGCACCTTCAAAAATTGATGCAAATACACCCGGAACATTCTTGATATTCAACAGGATCACGCCCAGTGCCAGCAGAATATAAACGACTGCCATAAACGGGACCAGCTTCTCTGTAACCCGGCCGATCCTCTTAATCCCTCCTAAAAGGATCAGGGCGATCAAAGCGGCAAGAACAATTCCGATGATCAGGTTCAATGTTCCTGACTTTCCTGCTTCAATGACTCCATAATTGATCAATGCTGAATCGATTGCTGTCGTGATCGTATTGACCTGAGTTGCATTTCCTGTTCCGAATACAGTCAGCACACCAAACGCTGCAAAAAGATATGCCAGCCAGTGCCAGTTCTTCTTCAGTCCATTTTTTATGTAGTACATTGGTCCGCCTACAAGATCTCCATCTGCATTCTTTTCACGGAAATGAACCGCAAGCGTTACTTCGGAAAACTTTGTACACATTCCAAGGATTGCAGAGATCCACATCCAGAAGACCGCACCCGGACCTCCGATAGCGATCGCACCGGCCACACCGGCTATATTTCCCGTTCCTACCGTAGCTGCCAGTGCCGTACATACTGCCTGAAACGGGGTCAACGCTCCGTCCGATGCATCCCTCTTCCTGAGCATTCGTCCAATCGTCACCTTCATCGCATACGGGAATTTGCAGATCTGTAAAAATCTCGTTCTGAAGCTCAGCAGCAGACCAACTCCAATGATACAGATCATTGCCGGCACACCCCATATAAAGTTGTTGACAACATTATTTACTGATTCAATCGTAGATAACATTCTTTCATTCCTTTCTCATCTGAAACTGCGGCATCCTTTCTCCAAGTCAGCTTCCCCAAAAACTGTCATTTTACATCAACGCCGCTTTACCTTGCCAAACCGCAGTTTAACTGTTGAATTATAGCATATTTTCACCTTAAAGTACAGAATTTACATAAGATTCTTCTCTTGAGTAGCAGCTCTTTCCTGTGCTATAATCATAAGGTCATATATAGCAGCATTTTATTTTGCGTGAAATGCTTACAGATCAGAAAGGACTTTTATATCTATGTGGATTGCAGATAATTGGAAAGACTATGAAATTATTGACTGTTCAAAGGGGGAGAAGCTGGAACGCTGGGGCAAATATCTTCTCGTCCGTCCTGATCCCCAGGTCATCTGGGACACCCCGAAGACCGACCGTGGCTGGAAAAATATGAACGGTCACTACCATCGCAGCAAAAAAGGCGGTGGTGAATGGGAATTTTTTAAGCTTCCTCAGCAGTGGCAGATCCATTACGGTTCGCTTACTTTTAATCTCAAGCCGTTCAGTTTTAAGCATACCGGTCTTTTTCCTGAACAGGCAACCAACTGGGACTGGTTTTCAGAAAAGATCCGCAACGCCGGCCGACCTGTCAAAGTACTGAATCTCTTTGCCTATACCGGAGGAGCTACCCTCGCAGCCGCGGCTGCAGGTGCAACTGTCACTCATGTTGATGCCTCCAAGGGAATGGTCACCTGGGCAAAGGAGAATGCTGTATCTTCCGGGTTGAAAGATGCTCCGATCCGCTGGCTTGTAGATGATTGTGTGAAGTTTGTAGAACGTGAGATCCGCCGTGGCAACACCTACGATGCCATTATCATGGATCCGCCTTCTTACGGACGCGGACCAAAAGGTGAGATCTGGAAGATTGAAGACATGATCCATCCGTTGATCCGGCTCTGTGCAAAAATTCTGTCCGAAGATGCATTATTTTTCCTGGTCAACTCCTATACAACGGGTCTTGCACCTGCAGTACTGACTTACATGATCTCCACCGAATTAAAATCCTGGAACGGTCATGTTGATTCTCAGGAGATCGGACTCCCTGTTACAAATTCAGGACTGGTTCTTCCCTGCGGTGCTTCCGGCAGATGGGAATCCCGTTGATTTTTCTGATACTGGTTGCCTTTTTACATTGCAAATCATATGAAAAAAGCATCGGAATAAGGAATCTCTTCCAAGAGTTTTCTTTCCGGTGCTTTTCCTTTGCTTTTCTTTACTTCTCTTTTTTCCGGCTTTCTGATTCATCTTACCTGGATTGACCCAAGAATCTCCCCAATAGGTGCTGCAATGTTCAGTTCTGCCCGGACTGCTTTCTCCGTGCTGGATTTATTGATAACAACCAGGTGCTTTCCCCGAAAATAATCAATAAACCCTGCTGCCGGATATACAACCAGCGATGTGCCTCCGATGATCAGTGTATCTGCTGAACCGATTGCCCGGACGGCACCATCCATTGTCTTTGCATCCAGTCCTTCTTCATATAGTACCACATCCGGCTTGATCTCGCCGCCACAAGAACAGTGCGGTACACCTTCCGATTTTTTTACATACTCTGCGTCATAAAATTTTCCGCATTTCATACAATAATTTCTATGGATACTTCCATGAAGTTCATATACTTTTTTACTGCCTGCCGCCTGATGAAGACCATCAATATTCTGCGTCACAACTGCCTGAAGCTTTCCTGCTGCCTCAAGCTCTGCCAGCTTCAGATGTGCCGGGTTCGGCTTTGCATCCAACATCATCATCTTCTCTTTATAAAATTCATAAAATGCTTCCGGATATTTTATAAAGAAACTATGACTGACAACCTGCTCAGGAGAGTACTTGTATTTCTGATGATAGATTCCGTCTGCACTTCTGAAATCCGGAATCCCGCTTTCAGTTGAGACTCCTGCTCCTCCGAAAAATACGATCCTGCTGCTCTCATCTATAATCTTCTGAAGTTCCGCTATTTCCTTTTCATACATCTTTTCTTTCCTCACCACATACAGTAAATGCGGTACATACTTCATGTACCGCATCTCCTGGAAATAATTTTATGTATCTTACAGATCTACTCTTCCGGTTGTATCGCCATTGACAACATAATATGCTGCTGACTCTTCCGGTTTCAGATAAATCTTGACATCCTTCATCTCTCCGACTTTTCTCTTAAGATTCTTTGTCCAGATCTCTTTCACTTTCTGAAGGATCTCTTTTTCTGTATATTCCTTACCTGCAAACTGAAGGAACATCTCCGTCTTAAGCTCTGCCTTTTTGGCTGTTGACTTCTTCGCTGCTGTCTTCTTTGCTGCAGTCTTTTTCACTGCTTTATCTGCTGCCTTTGCAGTAGCTTTTACAGCTTTTTCCGCTGTCTCTGCAGTAGCTTTTACAGCTTTTTCCGCTGTCTCTGCAACTTTCTTTACGGCTTTCTTCGCTGTCTCTTTTGCTGCAGTCTCTTCTGTCTGAACTTCCGGTGTATCCACTAATACTGCTGCCTTTGTCTCGAGCTTCATTGTAGAATCTTTCTTAGTCTCAATCGCTTTTGCAGCTTCTGTCTCTTTCTTATCGGCCTTTTCTTCCGGCTTTGCAACCGGAGTCTTTGCTGCTTTCTCTTCTGCTTTCCTTTCTGCTTTCACTGCTTTTGCTTCAACGGCTTCTTTAACGGCTGCTTTCTCTTCTGCTTTGGCTGCTGTTACTTTTACTGTTGAATTTGCTTTCTTTGATACCATAATCTCGTTTCCCTCCTAAATTATACACCCAAGTACAATGGATTTTTCCTGCTTTGTACTTGTGAATAAATTCACAGTTCTATCAGATTGTACCGCATTTTTCCCAAAACGTCAAATTCAAGAATTTTTCCTTTATTTTTCTTCCTCTCATGACCGATCCTGATTGTCAGAATAACTCCTGAAAAAAGTATCCAGTCCTCTCAGAGTCTTTAACAGTACCGGAATTTCCGTCTCGTCCAGTTCCTCGATCACAGCATTCGTCATCTGTTCATGAAACTTTGCATGATGCCTGTAAGCCCGCTGCCCCTTTTCTGTCAGCCAGATATAGACCACCCTCCTGTCCTTCTCACCACGTTCCCTCAAAACGTACTTTTTATTGACCAGTGCATTCATTGCCGTCGTAAGTGAGCCTGCTGTGATCTTCATTTTTTTTGCCACCACAGACATCGTCGTCTTTCCGGTCAGACCGATTGCCTCGATAATATGCATATCATTGTTCGTAATATCCTTAAACTCTTCCGTTATGATCGCATTTTTTTCCAGTTCCCATATTTCATTAAATAAATGTACCAGAATATCATTGATCGTCTCATAGGTTTTCATTCCTGATTTCCCTCCTCCGCCTTATCATCCCGGTGCATTTATCCGTCATTTACAGCTTTCTGAAACGCCTGCCGTTATCTGTCCGCTACAGCTTTCCGAAACGCTCGCCCCATCCTGTCCGCTACAGCTTTCTGAAACGCTCGCCCCATCCTGTCCGCTACAGCTTTCTGAAACGCTCATATCTTCCTTCCAGCAAGTCTTTCGTTTCCAGCTTCTGGTATTTTGTCAGAAACTCTGCCAGACCTGCCCGCAGCAGTTCTGCAGTTGGTTTCATCGTCAAAACACTGAAGTTTTGTGGTTCCGGGAATACTCTCTCGATCACCCCCAGTTTCTTCAGATCGGCTGCTGTCAGTTTCATCATCTTTGCTGCTTCAGCCGACCGGCTGCTGTCCTTCCATAAAATGCTTGCAAACCCTTCCGGCGAAAGGACAGAATAGACACTGTTCTCCAGCATCCACACTTCATCTGCCACCGCCAGTGCCAATGCACCACCACTTCCGCCTTCACCGATCACAACAGAAAGTACCGGCACTTTCAATCCCGACAATTCAAATAAATTTCTTGCGATTGCTTCTCCTTGCCCGCGTTCTTCCGCCTCCATTCCGCAAAATGCACCCGGAGTATCTACAAAATTGATGACCGGACGATGGAATTTTTCTGCCTGCTTCATCAGCCGCCGTGCTTTTCTGTACCCTTCCGGGGAAGGCATGGCAAAATTCCGTTCCAGATTTTCTTTTGTCGTCCTGCCTTTTGCCTGTGCGATCACCGTCACACAGATTCCCTGAAAATATGCAATTCCTCCAATAATCGCCGGATCATCTCTGTAATATCTGTCTCCATGTAATTCTACAAAATCTTCAAACAAAATGTCAATATAATCCTTGCCGACCGGACGCTCTTTTGAACGGGATCGGCAGACCCGCTCCCATGCCGTAAGAGATTTTTCAGACCATGGTTCCTGTTCTGCTGCTTTCTTTCCTGCTTTTTTTTCTGTCATTCCTGCCTTTGGGATCGGTTCTGTTCTGTCGGATTTTCTGACCTCTTTTCCCTTTCTGCAATCCGGGTGGACATGATCATGCATTTTCAGGATCCTTCCCAAAACCGGCTTCATATTTTCCCGCTTTACAATCTGATCTACAAATCCATGTTCCAAAAGAAATTCTGCCCGTTGAAATCCTTCCGGCAGTTTCTCCCCAATCGTCTGCTCGATCACCCGCGGGCCTGCAAACCCAATCAATGCCTGTGGTTCTGCTATTATAATATCTCCCAACATGGCAAAGCTGGCTGTCACGCCGCCTGTCGTCGGATCTGTCAGTACCGTCACATATAACAGTCCTGCATCGCTATGACGTTTTAATGCCGCTGAAGTCTTTTCCATCTGCATCAGCGAAATAATCCCTTCCTGCATCCTCGCTCCACCGGAACAGGTAAATAAGATCACAGGAAGTTTTTCATTTGTGGCACGTTCCACCGCCCGGGTGATCTTCTCGCCGACTGCATACCCCATGCTTGCCATCATAAAACGCCCGTCACAGACTCCGATCACTGCCTGCGTGCCGTTGATTTTTACACGCCCGGTCACAACAGCTTCTTTTAATCCCGTCTGTTCCCTGAGTTTCTTTATCTTTTCAGAATATCCTTTAAATTGCAGCGGGTCAGGCGGACCGTCCATTCCATCTAGATCCATATCCCACTCTTCAAAACTTCCTTCATCTGCGATCATCTCAATCCTTTTGTATGCAGGAACTCTGAAATACCCATGACATTTCGGGCAAATATATGCTCCATTGATCACTTCTTCCGACAGGATTGCCGCACCACATTTATTGCATTTTTTCAAAAGCCCTTCCGGTGCTTCCGGTCTTCTTCTTAAACGCCCCTTTCGTACAGGATTCTCTCTTTCCCCTGTCTTTTTAAACATATTCTGAAGTCTCATTTTTACTCCCTTCTTCCGTCCCTGCATCACGAAATTCCTGCTTCTTTATGCCAAAAGTCCTTTTGCCTCTGTAACAAATTCCACATCAATATTTCCTGAAATAAAATCAGGGTGATTTAAGATCGAATACTGATAATCTATATTCGTTTCAACACCTTTGATGATTACTTCTCCTAATGCACTTTTCATTTTATGGATTGCTTCTTCCCTGCTGTCTCCATGAACGATCAGCTTTGCCAGCATAGAATCATAACAGGGCGGTACCTGATAACCTGTATAAACCGCAGTATCTACACGGATTCCTTCCCCTCCCGGGAAATGCACATCTGTGATCGTGCCTGGTGATGGTCTGAAATTCTTCATCGGATTTTCTGCATTGATCCTGCACTCAATGGCATGTCCGCTGATACGCACTTCTTTCTGCTTCATGCCAAGTTTCTGACCATCTGCAATCCTGATCTGCTCTTTAATCAGATCCACCCCCGTCACCCATTCCGTGACCGGATGCTCCACCTGAATCCTGGTATTCATTTCCATAAAATAAAATGCTCCGCTCTTTTCAAGAAGAAATTCGATCGTACCGGCATTCCTGTAGCCTGCTGCCTTTGCAGCCCGGACAGCTGCCTCTCCCATTTTCTTACGCAGACCGGCACTCAGTGCAACCGATGGAGATTCTTCGATCATTTTCTGATGGTTTCTCTGGATAGAACAGTCACGTTCTCCTAAATGGATTACATTCCCATAGTTGTCTGCAAGAATCTGAAACTCGATGTGCCTCGGATGCTTTACAAAATGTTCAATATACATCGTTTCATCTCCAAAAGCGATCCCGGCTTCTTTCCGTGCTGTCTGGAAACTCTGCTCAAATTCTTCCGGGTTCTGTGCCACACGCATTCCCTTTCCGCCACCACCGAGTGCTGCCTTGATAATAACCGGATAACCGATTTTTTTTGCGATCTTTGCCCCTTCCTTCACATCATAAACTGCCTCTTTACTCCCAGGAATGACCGGGACTCCTGCTTTTATCATGGTATTCCTTGCCTCAGATTTATTTCCGAGCCGGCTGATCACGTCCGATGGTGGTCCGATATAGACAATATTACACTGCTCGCACAACCGGGCAAACCGGCTGTTCTCTGAAAGGAATCCAAATCCCGGATGGATTGCATCCGCACCGGATACCAGCGTCGCACTGATGATGTTCTGCATATTCAGATAACTGTCTGTGGAAGGTGCCGGACCTATACATACTGCTTCATCCGCAAGCTGTGTATGCAGAGCATCCCTGTCTGCCTCTGAATATACTGCAACGGTACGGATTCCCATCTCTCTGCACGCCCGGATGATCCTTACCGCAATTTCACCTCTGTTGGCAATCAGTATCTTTTCGATCATATCTTACTCTCCCATCTGAAACTTACTAATGCTAAAAGCTATTCGCCTACCATAAAGGTAAGCTCTGCTGTCACTACCGTCTTTCCATCTACTGATGCTGTCGCTTCACCGACCCCGACCGGACCTTTTCTTTTGATGATCCTCGTTTCCAGACGCAGCCTGTCTCCCGGCAAAACCATTCCCTTAAACCGGCACTTCTGAACGCCTCCGAAAAATGCAATCTTTCCACGATTTTCCGGCAGACTTAGAATCGCAACTGCACCGGTCTGTGCCAGTGCCTCTAAAATCAGCACACCCGGCATCACTGCTTTCTGTGGGAAATGCCCCCGGAAGAAATCTTCATGATAGGAAACACCCTTGTATCCCACGGCATATTCTCCAGGCACGTAATCCTCAATCTGATCGATCAGAAGAAAAGGATGTCTGTGCGGAATAATCTGCTGAATCTGTTCTGTATTTAAACTGTGCATCGTTCTGTCCTGACCTTTCCTGTTATCCAACTGCAAAAAGTGGCTGTCCATATTCTACGGACTGACCATTCTCTACAAAAACTTCTGTCACTGTTCCTGCAAAATCTGATTCAATCTCATTCATCAGTTTCATCGCCTCAATGATCGCTACGATCTGACCTTTTTCCACTCGCTCCCCGACTTTCACAAACGGTTCTTCATCTTCTGCCGGAGCAGCATAGAACGTTCCTACCAGTGGTGCTGTCACAATTTTTCCCTTTTTCTTCTCCGATCCGTCTGCTTCATTTTTATTTAATGCGGCTTTCTGCTGCACAATTTCTTCCGTACATGACACCTCTTCTATCTGCTGTCCAGACTGAATAGGCTGTAGTTTCTTTTTCAAAGAGATTTCTGCATTTTCATCTTTATATTCAAGCTCTGTAAGGTCCGACTCTGATACTGCATCGATCAACTGCAGCAGTTCTTCCATTTTCATACTCATGCTCTACTCCTCATAGCGTTTTACGATCAGTGACACATTATGACCGCCAAATCCCAGGGAATTTGACATTGCATAATCAATTTTCTTTTCCACCGGAGAACCAACTGCATAATTCAGTCCACATTCTGGATCTATATGCTCTGTCCCTATGGTCTGATGGATAAACTGATCCTCAATACTCTTTACACATACAATCACCTCAACAGCACCGGCTGCACCCAGCATATGGCCGACCATTGATTTGGTAGAATTGATCACTACCGTTTCTGCCGCCTTTCCCAGTGCATAACGGATCGCTCTTGACTCAAACAGATCATTATGATGCGTACTTGTTCCGTGTGCATTAATATAGTCAACCTGCTCTGGCTGTATTCCTGCTTCTTTCATGGCAAACTTCATCGCCATGCCTGCTCCGGATCCGTCTTCTGCAGGGGAAGTAATATGATAGGCATCACCGGTTGATCCGTATCCTGCCATCTCCGCATAGATTCTGGCACCTCTCGCCTTGGCATGCTCCAGTTCCTCCAATACAACAATTCCGGCTCCCTCTCCGATCACAAATCCATCCCTGTCTTTATCAAATGGCCGGGATGCTGATGCCGGATCCGGATTACAGGACAATGCTGTCAAAGCTGTAAATCCCGCTACACCGGAAGGACAGATACTTGCTTCTGTTCCTCCCGCCACACAGACATCAAGATCTCCATACTGGATTGCCCGCATAGCATCTCCGATGCTGTTTGCCCCTGAAGCACAGGCAGTCACTACATCTGTACATTTTCCTTTCAGTCCAAGCTGGATTGATACATTTCCTGCTGCCATATTGGAGATCATTAACGGAATCATCAATGGATTCACGCGTCCCGGACCACGCTCCTGCAGTTTTTTATAATTTTTTTCATGACACTCCAGTCCACCAATTCCTGAGCCAATGATTGTCCCGATACGGTAGGGATCTTCCTCTGCCATATCCAGTCCTGCATCTTCAAATGCTTCTTTTGCTGCCGCCACTGCATACTGGGAAAAAGATTCCATTCTTTTTGCCGCTTTAAAGTCCATTCGTTCTTTTGCGACAAAATTCTTTACTTCTGCTGCAAGTTTTACTTTATATTCTGATGCATCAAAATGTGTGATGGGATCGATTCCTGATTTTCCTGACCGGATTCCATCCCAAAATTCCTCTATGGTATTCCCGATCGGTGTCACTGCACCCATTCCTGTTATAACTACTCTGCGTTTCATTTCTTTTCCTGCCTCCTTCTACATTGCCATGCCACCGTCGACATGGATCGTCTGTCCTGTTATATACCGGGCAGAATCAGATGCAAGAAATGCGACTGCTTCTGCAACATCTTCCGCTGTTCCAAAGGCTCCCATCGGGATCTGTGCCACAGCGGATTCCCTGACTTTTTCCGTAAGAACTGCTGTCATTTCTGTCTCAATAAATCCCGGAGCGACTGCATTGACAGTAATTCCTCTGGATGCAAGTTCTCTTGCAGCACTTTTGGTCAGTCCTATCACGCCTGCTTTGGATGCCGAGTAATTTGCCTGTCCTGCATTCCCAAGGATTCCTGAAACTGATGACAGATTGATAATTCTTCCGCCTCTTTGTCTGAGCATCTGCCTTGCAGCAAACCGGATACAATGGAATGTCCCTTTCAGATTGGTATCGAGGACTGTATCGTAATCTTCTTCTGACATTTTCATCAGCAGACCATCTCTCGTGATTCCTGCGTTATTGACCAGAATATCCAGTCTTCCAAAGTCATCCGTTACTTTTCTGATCATTGCTTCTGTGGCCTGATAATCTGCTACATTACACTGCATGATCTCTGCAATTCCTCCGTCAGATTCAATTTCTGCTTTCACTTCCTTGGCTTTCTCCATTGAACCATGGTAATTGATCACAACTGCTGCCCCCTCTGCTGCCAGCTTCAAAGCAATCGCTCTTCCAATTCCCCGGGAGGCTCCTGTCACTAATGCAACTTTTCCTGTCAATGTATTTTGCATAACTCATTTACCACCTTTTTCAGATCTTCGACTGTACTGATATTATATGTCCGAACTTCTCTGCTGATCTTTCTCATAAATCCGGTCAGTGTTCTTCCCGGACCGATCTCTATAAAAGTATCTACACCCTGACTGAGCATTTTTTCTATACTCTGCTGCCATCTGACCGATGCCGCCACCTGCTTTGCAAGAAGGGCTTTTGTCTGATCGATTTCTGAGACATATTCCGCTGTAACATTTGTCACATAGGGAATTTGTAATTCTGAGAGTTCCACACTTTTCAATTCTTCTCCCAGCTCTTTTCCTGCTTCTTTTAATAATGGAGAATGGAATGGCCCACTGACTTTCAACGGAAGAATTCTTTTTGCTCCTGCTGCTTTCAGCCGTTCTGCTGCCTTTTCCACCGCATCGTTCCAACCGGTAATCACGATTTGTCCGGGACAGTTATAATTTGCAACACTCACACCTTCCATCGATGCCACCGTCTTTTCGACGATTTCTCCTGAAAGACCTAACACTGCCGCCATTGCACCTTGTCCATCCGGAATTGCATTCTGCATCAGAAGTCCTCTTTTTCTTGTGATTCGGATTGCATCCTTCAGCTTCATTCCTCCGGCTGTTACGATCGCACAATATTCACCCAGACTCAGTCCTGCTGTGACATCTGCCACAAGACCTTCTTCCTCAGCAACACGCTCCATCGCCATGCAGACTGTCACGAGTGCTGCCTGTGTATATTCTGTCTGATCCAATCTGTCATTTTCTTCAAAACAAAGCTTTTTCATGTCGATGCCAAGCAATTCGGTTGCCTGGTCAAAAACCTTCGCAGCCGTTTTGTACTGGTCATAAAAATCTTTTCCCATCCCCGCTTTCTGTACGCCCTGTCCGGGGAAAATAAATGCAACTTTACTCATAAATTTCTGTTCCTCCAAGCAATGCATCTGTCTCCTGCACCAGCTTTTCGATTACCTCTTTGCAGGACATTTTTTCTTTAATCATCCCTGCGATCTGACCTGCCATGACACTTCCATTTTGAACATCCCCATCAACAACCACTTTTTTCAGTCCACCAAGCGTCAGTAACTCCAGCTCTTCAAACGCAGCACCTTCCTGCTCTTTCTGTAAATATGTCTTTGTCATCTGATTGCGGAGGGCTCGTACCGGATGTCCGGTAGAACGTCCCGTAACCCTGGAATCAATATCCCTTGCTTTCAGAATACAGTTCTTGTAATTTTCATGTACCTGTGCTTCTTCTGTTGCAACAAAGCGGGTTCCCAACTGAACTCCCTTCGCTCCCAGCATGAATACCGCTGCAACACCTCTTCCATCTGCAATCCCACCAGCTGCAATAACCGGAATCTGAACTGCATCCGCAACTTGTGGAACAAGAACCATCGTTGTATTTTCTCCGATATGGCCTCCTGCCTCCGTTCCCTCTGCAACAACAGCATCTGCTCCACACCGTTCCATTCTCTTTGCGAGGGCAACCGATGCAACTACCGGAATCACTTTCACTCCGGCTGCTTTCCACATTTTCATATATTTTTCCGGAGATCCTGCACCGGTTGTCACCACCGGCACAGCTTCTTCAACAATTACTTTTGCTACTTCATCTGCATGAGGACTCATCAACATAATATTCACACCAAAAGGCTTCTTCGTAAGCTCTTTTACCTTCTGTATCTGTTCCCGTACCCATTCAGCAGGAGCATTTGCTGCCCCGATCAGACCAAGTCCCCCTGCCTCCGATACAGCCGCAGCCAAATGATATTCTGCAACCCATGCCATGCCTCCCTGTATAATGGGATATTCAATTCCAAGCAGTTTTGTTATTGATGTCTTCATTTTGAATTCCTCTTTCTTATTTGTGACTTTCTACATAAGAAACCACGTCTCCGACCGTTTTGATTTCTTCCAGATCTTCACTCGGTATTTCAATTTCAAATGCTTCTTCAAACGCCATAACCAGCTCAAAAAGATCCAGTGAATCTGCTCCAAGATCCTCCTTGAATGAAGTATCTGTTGTAAGTGTATCTGCCTCCACATTTAATGACTCTGCTACAATTTCCTTAATCTGCTCTAACATTTTTATTTCCTCTCTTTTCTTTTCATTTTTTCTATGTAATAAGGAAAAGTATCCTTTTCCTGACTACCATTCAAATAAGCACCCTGCCCAGGTCAGTCCCGCACCGAATCCTGCCAAAAGCATGCTCTGCCCTTGCTTTAAAATTTTCATCCGGTTCATTTCATCCAACAAAACAGGGATCGAAGCTGCCGAAGTATTTGCATATTTGTCCAAATTCACCGGAAATTTTGAATCTTTCAGGTTCAATCTTCTGGCAACAGCTTCTATAATCCTTTGATTCGCCTGATGCAACACAATATGATCTATCTCTTCCGGCCTGATCCCGGCCTCCCCGGTAAGTTCTAAAATCAATTCCGGCACTTTGCGTACTGCAAATTTAAAGACTTCCTGACCATTCATTTTAAGGAACGACTTTGTGCTTCCCACAAGAGCTTCGCCCTTTGTCCCGTCAGAATGTGCTGCCATATGGCAATACCCCTTCTCTTCTGCCTTTACCACAACTGCCCCCGCTCCATCTCCAAATAAGATACACGTTCCCCGATCCGACCAGTCAACCATCCTGCTCATCCGTTCTGCCCCAATGACCAGCACCGTTCTGCATATACCGGAATGGATATACGCCTGTGCTGTATGAAAGGCAATCACAAATCCAGAACATGCCGCATTCACATCATATCCCACTGCATTGACTGCACCGGTCATTTTTTGGACTTCACATGCCGTACATGGATAAACCGTTTCTGATGAGGAAGTTGCCACAAGGATCATATCAATCTCCTCCGGTTCTGTCCCGGCATTTTCCAAAGCCTTCAGAGCCGCCATTGAAGCCATATAAGACGTGGTCTCTTTCTTTGCTATATGACGCTGCCTGATTCCTGTCCGCTCCTGAATCCATTCATCACTGGTGTCTACAGATTCTGCCAATTTAAAATTATCTATGATATAGTCCGGCAGATATGATCCTGTTCCACATATTTTTCCAATCATTTTTTTCTCCAACTCTTTCAAAATAATTTGAGTCTTAAATACTTTGACTTTCAAAGTATATCACAATAAAAAAATATGTCAACAAATTTTTTTCATTTTTATATCCACTTAATCCACAGAATTTTTTAATGTAATACCATATACAGTATTTATTTGCAACGGATCACTTTCTGCAATTTTCCCGTCATAATATACTACAACTTCATCACCGACAGATACCTCTGCATAGTTGTCCCGATTTTTTTCATTTAACGATACTTTACACCTCGTTCCATCAGGATACCCTTCCTTATTAATTTCAAGCAGAATAGAATTATCCTGTACTTCCAGGACAGTTCCCGTAATATCAGGCTTATTTTGCAGATTTCTATTCACATTCCGATTGCTGCAGCCTGCCAGATTCAACGCAATAATTAATATTAAAATGAATGATGTCCACTTTTTCAAACTTTTCTCCTCCTCCCGGTAGCCCTTACGAACTCTGATATCGGAAATACAAAGGTGCAGGACATCCGGTGGATGTCCGCTTTGCACCGACCGCAGCGGCAGCGGCGATCCCCAAAATCTGATAACACATTATAACACAAAATTATTCATAAGTGAAAGCAGAGTATCCTGCTGTTCTTATAATTTTGCACAATCTATTATAATTTTCTGACACAGATCATACCCTAACACAGAACTGTTCAAAGACATGGTATAGTTCTCTGCCATTCCCCATTTCTGTTCGGTATAAAAATTATAGTTTGTTCTGCGTCTTTTATCTATATCATTTATCATTTTTATAGCATCCACTTCTGTAACATTATATAAGCTGCAGATACGCCGGACTTTTTCCGGTATGCTTCCATGTATAAAAACATTTAATACATCTTTTCTGTCCTTTAAAATGAAATCTGCATTTCGCCCTACGATTACGCAGTTTTCTTTTTCAGCGATTTCCATAATTACTTTTCTTTGTGCTTCATACACCATATCTTCTACTGATTTTCCCGTAATATCACGACCAGAAAAAGCATACGCAAACCATCCTTTCTTCGGAGATAACTCAGCATTTTCCCGAACATACGCCGATGATAACCCTGCCTGTTCTGCAATCTGTCCGATCATTTCTTTATCATAATAGGCAATACCAAGCTTTTTTGCCACTTCTTCACCAATAAAACGGCCACCACTTCCGAATTCCCTGCTGATTGTAATAATTCTCTTTGCCATAACTGTCTCCTCCTTAACTTAATCTTTCCACTTTGTTCTTTCGGATTTTCTTTAAAAATACATATCCCACCAGACAAGCAATAAGCTCAGTAATTGGGAATGCCCACCAGATCAATGAAATCCCCATCTGTCCGTTTCTGACAAAAGTGGAGAAAATGCCCGCCAGTGGTAATATGACTATTAACTGTCTGAGTAATGAAATCACCAGCGATTCTATACCACCATCCAATGCCTGATAAATTCCCTGATATGCTACATTAATTCCGGCAAAAATAAAGCTGACAGAGATAATTCTCATGGCTCCGATAAAATATTCTCTGGACTGTCCTGCATTAAATAAAGTAGCGAAAGCCCCCGGGAAAATTTCTGTAATCGCTACACCAACAATCATAAGTACAATCGTATAGATCAATCCATACATAATTCCATCCTGAACTCTCTTTTTGCTGTGCATTCCATATGCAAAAGCAATAATCGGTGTAATCGCATCTCTCAGCCCAAAGGCAAGGAATAATACAAACTGCTGCACTTTATAGAACAATCCATAGGCTGTCTGTGCCGATGGACTGAACTTCAATATCAGATTCATTGCATAAACCATAATAGACATAAGTGCCTGTGCAATAATTGCCGGAAGTCCGATGGCATAGATTTCCCGGATAATTCCACCATCCGGTTTCATATACTTTACATTATGCTCAAATTCTTTATTCATCTTTATATGGAATACAAACAACAATACCGCGGACACCACCTGCCCGATTACCGTTGCATACGCAGCACCTTCCACTCCCATTTCAGGAATCGGTCCTATTCCATAGATCATAATTGGATCAAGAATAATATTTATCACTGCTCCCACAACCTGACCAATTGTTGAATAAAGAGAACGTCCGGTTGCCTGTAGCAGTTTTTCAAATAATGAGAAGAAAATAATTCCAAATGAAATGATACAACATATTCTCAGATAGCTCGTTCCCATTGAAACAACCTCCGGATCAACTGTCTGTGATGAGATGTATGCTTTTACTCCAAAAATTCCAAATAACAAGCATATTGCATAAATGATTATTCCTAAAAATAAGCTGTTTCCTGCAACTTTTGCAGCCTTTTTCTCATTTCCCTGTCCCAGGGTTCTCGCAAGAAGTGCATTAGTCCCCACACCAGTTCCAATTCCAACCGCCACCATTAGCATCTGAACAGGGAACACAAGTGTAAGTGCATTAAGTGCAGCCTCACTTCCTCTTCTCATGTTTCCTACAAACGCACTGTCTACAATATTGTAAACAGCCTGCAATGCCATTGATAAGATCATCGGTATTCCCATCTGTACCATGAGCTTATTTACCGACATTTCTCTCATTTTGTTACCTTCAGCCATCTTAACTAAATCCTCCTTTTCTGCATAAAAAAAGTGTGAACTTATCTGATAAGCCGGACTTACGCTGATAAGCTACACACTTTCGATGATATTATATATTTTAATAATGTACGACATCAGTTGCACAAAAAAACGAGTAGCAAAACTGGATTTACGCTAATCTGCTACTCGTTCAAAATTCATTATATTTTCTTTTTAGTGAAAAGTCAAACAAAAATTGTCACAAAAACTATTCTCACATAAAAACTATTCTTTATTATACATAACAAAATATCATACAATATCTTCTACAACGCAGTTCCTTTCTTTGGAATAAATAGATGGCTCATATCTGCATGTTCCAGATTAAGCAGTGAAATTTTTTTATCAATTCCACCTCCATATCCTGTCAGACTTCCGTTTGTACCTACTACACGATGACATGGAATAATAATGGAAATCTCATTATGTCCAACGGCTCCTCCGACTGCCTGGGCAGACATACGGGGAACTTTTTTCACTTCAGCCATCCGGCGAGCAATCTCTCCATATGTGATCGTCTGCCCATAGGGAATCTGCAATAGGAGCTGCCACACTGCCTGTCTGAATGTTGATCCTGCTGGGTGCAGAGGTGGCATAAATGGGGGGTCTTCTCCGGTAAAATACACATCCAACCATTTTTTTGCTTCTCTGAGAATCTCCGTTTCCTGCAAAATTCTTTCATCTGGAAGTGTATTTGCAAAATATTTCTGTCCTTCGAACCACAAACCAGTAAGTCCTTCTTCATCAGAAGCTAAAAGGATATTACCAATCTGGGATTTGTATCTACTGACATATATCATATTTATTCCTCAAAAATTATACCTAAAAAATGTATCAGAGCCTTGAATTACTTATTGTACCCGTCTGTTCTTTTTATCATCATTATATCGTAATTCACTTTATTATACCCCATTTTATCTCCTATGCATATCAAATTATATTCATAATAAAATATTGTCACTGAAACAGGAGTTTATCATAAAGTGTTCAAAGTGTTCAAACTTTTGGAAACAAAAAAGAGAAATGCTGTGAATTCAACATTTCTCCCATTTTCAATTAATGCCGCAGACCGGAATCGAACCGTTTTAAGTAATCAAAAATACTGATAGAAAGGGGCTTTGGAGACTTCATCACGGTTGCGGTGTTCAAAAAGTGTTCAAACGTTTGTCGCATACAAACTAAAAAGTTGTTACTTTCTGCATAGTGTATTTCCTAAAATGATAATTACTACGACATCAACCAAAATAATCCCCAATGCAATATATACAAAAAATGCAGGCAAAATATTTTCAAACAAGCCCATAGTTAATGCAAGAATTGCTATAATAGACATTCCAATTCCCATTGTTCTGCATAACTTCTTTTCATCATATTTTTCCTTTTCTTCTTTTGTAGCTGTATTATATCCAGAAATAAACCAGCTTCCGTGTCCAGAAAGTAAAGTTATAGAAAGTGCAGCAAATATTACAAAGACAATCCACACTATCCAATCAGAACCTGTTGCTAAATCTGCTAATTTCAATTATAGACCCTCCCTAAATTTCGTTTTTCTTAATTCTAAAAATCTGAAAGTTGTCTTTTAAGATTTCAATTTCGTTAAATCCTCTAAATACATTTCTGTATAACCACATTCTGGGCAGACTGCAACTCTAACATCATCTATAGTTGTCGCCTTTTGTTTTTCATCTACACGAACAACCATCCCATAGCCACCGCCATTAACTTTAAGTCTTAAATCTAATTTCATACTTGCTCCACACTTTTCACATTTCCTCATTGTTTATACCTCCAAATCCCGAATTTGAGAAAAAGCTCAAAGGACTTTTAATGTCCCTTATGCTTTTCTTTTTTCTTTCGTTTTTTTTCTTTACGCTCCTGTTTGTTCTGTTCCTGTTGTAATTTCAACGCCTGTTGCGATTTTGTGCCAATGCCAGTTTCCAGCATCTGCTTTTTTGCTGAACGCTGCATCCGTTTCGGATTTCTTTTTATATCCTTTACAATAGCTTCAACAGCCGGACTGAATTTCAAACCAAAATAGTATTTTTGAATATATTCCTGCACTTCATATTCTTTTGGTTCTACGCCAAATGTTACCTTTGCCACAGATAATTTACCATCTTCAATATGCTCAAATATGCCTACCCAAAATGGTTCTTCAAAATATACCGTCAATCTTCCATTTACTTTGTCCATAAAAATCCCTCCTAAAATTTATTGAACAAAGAATGGACAACCCGGAGGGGCAGGTTACTTACCCTATTTATATAGGACGGCCGGGCTACCTACCGGCTCTGGCACATCAAAGATGTACGTTGCGTTTTTATCTTTGCGTTTATAATCAAGCCATATGGCACGATTAACTTAATTCTGTAACTTCTAAGTTACGTTCCTCCAAAATATTCTTCTTACTTCATAAGATTCTATCTTCTGTTCAAATCATACCATATGATTAATGCATTTTCTATATACTTTCTTGATAACCAGCAAAAAGCTCCCGAAGGAGCTTTCCACGTTTTAAATGTACGCTAATTCGCTTAACACAATCTCTTCTGCATCATTCCTTATTTCCCATGAAGAATGTTGTAAATTAGTAATATCCACAACGATAGCAGGTAATTTAATTATTCGTATTTTTTCCCGATAATGTAAATCGAAACTACCATACCACCTAATATCATAATTAAGAAAATTTTATTTAAAATATCCCATAAAGCTATATTGAGACAATTGATTATTATAATACCTGCAAGAGGATATAGAACAACCGTTGCAAGTGTCCAAATTTTTAAAGTTGTACAGATGTACATCCAATTTCCATTGTTAAAGGATAAACCAACTAGATGTATTCTAAAAATTCCTTGTGAAACATAATTTATCTTGTTGGCATCATAATATGTTGGTAACATGTCTTTGGCAAAGAAACAAAACCATGCACCAAATAAAAGCATTAACCCTGTAACCAGCAATATATCACCTTTCATCTCTGCTATTGAATTCCCAGATGCAACTAACATAATAATTTCTGTAATAGATATTAAAAAACATAGCAAATATGCTAATATCCAGTTTTTTCTATGCTGATGAATAGAATTCCTAACAGCCATATCGAGAGAGCCTACTACCAATTCCTCGACTTCTTTTGTATCAATATTTTTCTGTGTATCTATTTTTTCTCCACGTAACAATTCTGTAACGGTAACATCTAATATATCAGCTATTGGTATGAGTAATACGACATTAGGCATACTAAGACCACGTTCCCATTTGCTAACTGTTTTATCTGATACATATAATTTTTCAGCCAAATCCTTTTGAGTTAAATTCTTTTCCTTTCTTAATTCGGTTACAAATAAACCGAATTTTTCATTACTAATTTGATACATACATCCACCTCCTGCACACATATTATAATGGGAGTACGCATAAATCAATCGACTAGCAGTAGAATTACAGAATATTAGCACAAAATTCATCAAATAATCTCCCCATCATGATTATTTCTATAAAGTTATATTCGGATATTTTTTAAGCCATTTCGTGATACTCGGTATTATATACCACTTATGATTGGATTTTACACTGGTTTACGAATCAGTGAAGCGTTCGCCCTGACATGGGATGATATTGATTTTGAAAAAAGAACCTTGTCCGTGAATAAACAGATTATAAAACGAAACTTTGGCGCAGATGTTTGTAAAGTGGTAGAAAAGAAAGGAAAGAAAGAACTTCGTTCATCATGGTATTTTACCACACCAAAAACTCCTGCATCTGTCAGGACTGTTCCTTTTGGTGAAACTCTATATCAGGCATTAAAGCATGAAAAGGCTGAACAACTTAAGAATGAAATGAAATACGGTGAATATTATACCATCCATGTAATGAAAAAAGAAGTTGATGAAAAAGGTAATGATATGATCAGGGTTGTTCCTGTTCAGAAGTGCGTTGATAGTCAGTTGCAACGTGTCCGGCAGTTATTTTAAATGCATGAGCTCTAAGTACATTTATTGTATTCACCTATTCGATATAAATTGGTGCAAATTCTCATTTTCTCACGGCTTTTGCCCTAAGCGTAACCGTAAAGTAAAGCCGTGAGAAATGTATATTCCGCTATCAGTGTGACGTCCTAACACAGAGGTTTGCTTACAGCTTCCTTCAGATTCCACCTCACGATGGACACCCTTGCTGTTCAGCTATACACTTCCCACTATCCGGGCATGTTCGGGACTTGCACCCGTTAGAGCGCGCCCATGGCGCGCAAACTATACAAAGGAGGTAGCTACATCGCCACCTCCTCATTTTTTTCTTACAATACTTCCAAATACTGTAATATTCTAACCGCATCTTTCATTCCGGCAAGATACAAACAATTGTAATTGGCAGATTCTTGACTATTCCTAGTATCACTGTAATCCATAAGAATTTTTTGCTGACTGGCACTAATCGTTTCCATATGTTCCTGAACCTTATGTGCCAGCCTCAATAATTCCTTTTCAATTTCCTGATACTCTTCATCCTCTGCCCGCAGTTTTCTTAAATGTGCTTCCATAACTTCATCTTGAAACTGCTGGATTATTTGCTGCATTGTCATCACAATCACCTCCTTGGGGTGTTGCATGTTACAATACTATTTTCGGTATAGCAAGTTGTATTTTAATCTCGTAATATTATTTTTTTAATTATACAAAAACGGGTTGCAAAATTATATAATGCAACCCGCCACAACCCAAGCAAAGATATATTACGTTCACTTGGATTATTATTATATGCAGTTTCCTTGATTTTTAGAAAAAAAAAGAAAAGCTATGCAATTCTTTTCTTTTATGTGCAAGATGAATAGCTATGCATTTCCTCTTACAAGCACATATTATACCATTCCATATAAATTTGTCAAGATTATTTTATAATTTTAAACCCAAATCTGTCTTTCATTCCAACTGCACCATCATACAACTTTGTCTTAATTCCTTCAAGTATAGAAAATGGTTTCTGTGATTTTCCAAGTGCCAGCCTTGCTAAAGGATTAGGAATAAAATCTGCCAGTTGTAACCCTATAATATTTTCTGATTTTATTGCAAAATTAATTGTTGACAAACGCTCTTGTAATGCTTCTTTCTTAATAAATAATGTTCCTGTAGCTTTTAATAAATAAAATAAGTTTTGTAATTTAGTATTATTAACCGTATCCGTTGTTTCTAAGTAAACAGTTCCTACTCCATCATTTACAGACAAAAACTGTGCAAAATTTTCCATCAAAAGCTGTAAAGCTATATAATAAATATCATTTCGATCATCTTCCTTATACAACTTGTCTAAATCATCAATATTAACAGACACAGCCAGCACAGAAAAAAAGTCATTTTCTGAAAATAATTTGCCTAATTTTTCAAAAAAATCTTTTTGTTGCTCTTTGGAAATTCCATTAAAATCCCCTTCTTTTTTTCTGATTTCAATTTCGTGTAATATTACTTGAGTATTACCAAAACACTGTTCTTTCAAACCATTAACTAGCGGTTTAAGTTTTAACTCATATGTTTCCTTTTCGATAGCAATTCCACCTAATGTGAAATTCTGAAAATTAGTATTCGGTTTTGATTCATCTAAAAAAAGAAAATACTCTTTCATTTATGCTTGTCCTCCTATTCAGCCATTTTTATCTTAAACTTTCTCTTCAAAACAATATCTAACATATCGCAAAATGCCAAGAGATCGTCTTCTGTAGCATCTTCTGGAATAATAAACTTTGCCGCTTTTCCGGATTCACAAGTATAAGATTGAATATAGTATTCTTTTTCTGGATTTTGTATTTCTCTTATACTGTTTTCGGCATTTTTTATTCCCACAATATTTTTTTCTCTTTCAGGTTCTTGTTTTTTCTCTTGAACTTCTACATTTGTTACATTACCAGTACCCATACTTATTTGTCCATCATGTTCTTCAATAATCTGCGTCAACTTTAACATTTCTATCACTGCCGAAGCCCCCGCTCTTGTATTATTGGTATTCTTTTCAGAAGATGAATACACTATGTGATTAATAAAGTCACTTTTTGACATTTCACCTTTTATCTGTATTATTGAAATCATTCTACTTAGAAAATCATCATTTCTTATGATTTCATTCCAGCACTCAATAATCTGTTCTTGCATATTCAACTGGTATGCTCTCCCTAATTTAAGACATAAATCAGTAGGTTTTTTTCTATTCCCTTCCAACAATAACTTTATTTGCGTCAAAAATCCGTTATTTCTACTTATTATAGTTTTGTCTATCCCAGAACTTTGAGCAACTTCAGCCAAAGTAACCGCTGCTCCATTTTTTGATGCTAATGCATATGCACGTATTATTTTAACAATTTCTTCATATGATGATCCTGGTAATTTGTAAACTTCTGCCATTTTGCTTCCTCCATTTTATATTCAATATATTATCACTTCTTCTGGTTCGCGTCAATATATCGCGTCAATTTTTTCGTTTTTTCTTTTCATCTATCAAGCTTGAGTTGTGCATCAAAAAAAGAAGGACTAAAAACAGTCCCTCTCTCATTTTTGTTTCTAAAATCTTACAATCGTTCCATCCAGATATCTCACAGATATTTTTCCCATTTCAAATATTACAATACATTCCAATATTCTATGCATCTGCTCCGCATCGAATTTCTGTACGTCCATATCTGCATATTTTATAAGCTGTTCTGCCCGGTATGCCAATAGCGGATTCTTTCCTTTTCTCATCCGCTCCCATTTTGCTATACAGGCATCCTTATTTTCCATAAGGCTATTCCATGCTTTTACAAAAATTTCTTCCAAAGTGCTTTCATCGATATGCCGATTGGAACAACCCATAACCTCTTTTACCCGGTACCTAGCATTACACTGCCAAACACTGCGGTATTCCCCCGGTCGCGGTCTCCATTTTTTTCTTCCAAATGCTTCACCACATTCTCCACAGATGACTTTGCTGGCAAATGGATTATTCGCCAGATCAGAAGAATACGCTTTAATATGATGCAGTTCCATATACTCCCGCCTACGTTGTTCTTCCCAACGTACTGCTTCCCATATCTCAGGTTTCACAATAGCCGGATGATTATTTTCCACATAATACTGAGCTATCTGCCCTTGGTTCTTCTCTCGTTTCTTTGTAAGGAAATCCACCGTATACGTTTTCTGCAATAAAGCATCACCCTTGTATTTTCATTATGAAGCATCGTTTCTATGGTACTGGCAATCCAGTTCACTTTTCCATTCCATCCTGGAATCCCGGCTTCATTCAATTCTCTCGCAATGACAAAATAATTTCTTCCAGATAAATACTTCTCATAAATCAGCCGGACAGTTTTCGCCTGTTCCTCATTCACAATCAGATTCCCATTCTCATCACTGTCGTATCCCATAAACTTTCTTGTATTCACTGAGAACTTTCCCTGCTCAAATCGTTTCCGAATTCCCCAGGTACTATTCTCTGAAATAGAACGGGATTCATCCTGTGCCAGAGAAGAAAGAATCGTAAGTAATACTTCTCCTTTGGCATCCAAGGTGTCGATGGCTTCCTTTTCAAACGTCACACCGATTCCAAGTTCTTTCAGTCTGCGCACGTAATTTAAACAATCCAGTGTATTTCTTGCAAATCTGGAAATAGTTTTCACAATAATCCGGTCAATTTTTCCGGCTTCGCAGTCATCAATCATACGATTGAAATTTTTCCTCTTTTTCGTATTTGTACCGGATATTCCTTCATCTGCATATATTCCCGCCAGTTCATACTGCGGATTATTACTGATAAAATTCGTATAATAACTGACCTGGTTCTCATAACTTGATAACTGTTCTTCTTGGTCTGTAGACACCCGGCAATACGCTGCCATTCGGATTTTGGGTATTTCTTTCCTTGCCAGAGTTCCTTCCGTCACTTTCTTGCTGGCCGGAATAACTGTAATATTTTTTGCCATCTGCGTTCACCTCCCTCTATATCGTGTTCTCAATACCATCAAAATGCGCTGCTGCAATTTCATCTAACTGCTTAGCAATCTCTTCAAATGGTTTATTCAAGTCTAACGTTTTAACGCTAATCTGATTACCATGCATTTGATATACATTATCCGGTTGAATTAAAGCGTCCGATCTTGCATACAGCAGCATTCCGGAAACCTTGTTATCCTCATCTCCAAATTGATATTCACGATTTTTTACATAAGTAAATATCTGATACAGATTATTTGAATGCAAAGTATGTTTATCAAATTGAACCTGTGTTGTATTAGTATAATACTTGGCATCAATAATCAATACTGTATTTTCTTTTTGAAGGTGAATATCGCTCTGCATTACTGGAAGCATATCTCCAATACCATCATCTAAAGGCCACGGTATCAAGAGCCCTGACTTCTGTTTCTCCCTGCCCATATATTTTTCGTAAATTTACTGCTTTTAATATATTCATGCCATCCTCCCATCAAAAAAGCCTGTATTGATCTTTACAATACAGACTTTATCATAACAATGTCTCCATCTGGTTTCTGAAATATCACAGTTTTGATAATATTCCTTCTTTGCTATCGGAAGAAACACAGAAAATGTAGAACCCTTTCCTCTCTTTGATGTCACTTTTATATACCCCTTTTGTGCCTGAATGATCTCTCTTACAAGGAATAAGCCAATTCCTACTCCTGGCTGGTCTGCCACTGACAGACTCCGATAAAACCTTCCAAATATCTTTGGTATTTTTTCTTTTTCTATTCCAATGCCATCATCAATGATATCAATCTTTACAAAAAAAGAATACTGCTCGACTTTTATCTGAACATTTCCCCCACATGCTGTGTATTTAATCGCATTGTCTACAATATTTTCAAGTGCCTCCACAGTCCATTTTGAATCACATCGAATATGCAAATCCGTGTCACATAGGCTCAGAGTAATATTCTTCTCCCTTACTTTTACGTTAAACTGCTGCTGTATAGATTCAAGCATCTGCTTAATAGTAGTATCCTCCGAATGTACTGCGATAATTCCACTCTCCATCCGTGATAATTTGACCAATGATTGTATCAAAAAATCTAATTTCTCTGTTTGCTCCAAAATGGTAGCTATTTCCTCCTGATTTTCATTACTCACTTCAGAGAGTATTTCTCCATAGATTTTCAGATTTGAAATAGGAGTCAGTGTCTGATGCGCAATATCTGAAATAAGTTTTTGTATCACTTCTTTCTGTTCCTGTTGATTTTTTCCTGCCAGAAAACTACTGTCTATATATTGTTTCATGCTGTTTTCAAGAGCAGAATACTTTTCTTCTGATATTTCTGTCCGTTCCAGTTCTCCATCTATTGCACAATCCAGCATTTGCTGCAGCCGGTTCAAAAGCTTTTTTTCTTTCTGATAAAAAAAGCTGTACCAAAAAACTCCGCTCAGGACAAATATAACTACAATCAACATAATTATTTCTATCATCCATTCACCGCCCATGTATAACCAATTCCATAAACCGTCTTGATATATTCAGGCTTCTGCGTATCATCTTCTAATTTGTCTCTGAGGCGTTTGATTGCAACAGTCAAGGCATGGGCATCCACAAACTCTGTATCTCCCTGCCATACCTCGTCAATCAGATATTCCCGTTTCAATACTTTTCCTCTGTTTTCACACAGCACTCTAAGGAGCTTTTGTTCTGTCTTACTAAGTTCAATAGGTTCTCCATCTTTGAAAAATTCCATTTTATCGAAATAGAACTCAAATCCATCAAGCTCCATAGAATTCTTAGCTGCTGCCTCTTTATTTCTAAGCTGCACAGACACTCTTGCACGCAAAACCATCAAGCTAAACGGTTTCGTAATATAATCATTTGCCCCAGCTTCCAATCCTGTTACAATATCTACTTCCATGTTATTTACTGTAAGCAGAATAATCGGCACCTGACTGTTTTTCCTTATTTCTCTTACAAAATCAATCCCATTCCCATCCGGCAAGTTCACATCTAATAAAACTAATGTAATGTCTTCCCTGTTTAGAATCGCTCTCGCTTCCTGCAAAGTTCTGCACTGATAAAAGAAATAAGCATCATTCTTTAAAGCCAGACGGATTCCATCATTTAATTTTTTGTCATCTTCAACAATCAGTAACTTTTCACTCATATTTTCTCTGCTTTCTTACAAATTACACTAATTGTATCATTGCCAGTTTTATAAATCAAATCATTAAATCAAAACCTCCGACAGAATTTATCTTATAAACAGCAAAAAGCTCCCGAAGGAGCTTTCCACACTTTAAATATAGACCAATTCTTTTAATACAATCTCTTCTGCCATATTACGAATACCATTTACCGCTCTGACCCATTCCATCTGGTCACAAGCTTTCAATTCTTCCGTAATCCCCTGCCTCTCCATCATCTGACGCACCAGAATATCCATTCTCTCCTTTGCTTCATCGTCCACAGTATTCAGATGTTCTGTCAGTCTGTCTTCCAACATATAC
>ERZ857693.1262-NODE-1262-length-33169-cov-3.926164_pt1 | contig 33169 bp, 19 predicted proteins | sample MGYA00519765_ERZ857693 | MGnify/ENA primary metagenome ERZ857693 (study PRJEB31778, sample SAMEA3449354) | human gut metagenome | biome: human gut; feature: human-associated habitat; material: faeces | place: United Kingdom | collected 2010/2012 ... | reverse complement strand
ACTCGAGGCTCGAACCCGTGAAGGAACCCGCCCGTCTGGTCCGCCGCCGCTTCGCCGAGGTCGTCGCGTACTTCGAGCACCCGTACGCCAACGCCGTCCTCGAGGGCGCCGACAGCGTCGTCCGGAACGTGAAGAGACGGGCCTGCGGCTTCCGTGACATGGACTACTTCGCCACCATGGTCTACCTGACCTGCGGCAAGCTCGACCTCAAAGCCGTCACCACCTCCCCCTCAGTGAGAGTTTTTTGCAAATTGGCCCGTACCCGCACCTCGTCACAGCTTGTATAATCACGATTATACTAATCGTGATACAATAAATCGTGATGCGATAGAAATACGCCGGCGTATGGCATAAAGGAGGCGGGCAGCATGGCATTCATCGGACGAGACGATGACCTCAAGCAACTGCAGGAATGTTTCACTGAGCGTAGGGCACAGCTTGTGTTCGTCTACGGCCGCAGGCGCGTGGGAAAAACAGAGACGCTTATTCAACTCGCAAAAGACAAGGAAACCTTATTCTTCGCGGCGCAGAATGCCACTAAAGATGAACAGCTGGCATCGTTCTCCCGTCTCATGTTCGAGGCGGGTGCCCCGGGCAAGGATTATCTGAGTCAATATCCTTCTTGGGAAAGGGCGTTAACCGAGTTAACCCGGCTGCCAGAGCCGAGCGATGGCGGCCGCAGGCTTGTGATATTCGATGAGTTTCCTTATCTGGTCAAATCTGATCCGTCATTGCCGTCAGTGCTACAGAATCTTTGGGACCACACGTTGCGTCATGCAAATCTGATGATTGTGATTTGCGGCAGTGCCATGAGCTTCATCGAAAAGGAGCTGTTGGGAGAAAAATCGCCGCTATATGGTCGTGCGACCGGCATCCTGAAGATGCTGCCGATGCCATATTGGGATGCAGCGCAATTCTTCCCCAACTATAGTGGCGAGGATAAGGCGCTGGCCTACGCAATACTGGGCGGTATCCCGCGTTACCTAGAGGAATTTGACCCAGATGAGACCATAGACGCAAATGTCAAGCGGCATATTCTGAGACGCATTGCTCCGCTATACAGCGAGGTTGAATTTTTGTTGCACGAAGAACTGCGGGAAACTGCGAAATATAACAGCGTGATACGGGCGATCGCGCTCGGCGCAACTTCGCTGAATGAGATCGCGACACACACGATGATGGCAAACGCAACAGTATCGTCGTATCTCGCCAATCTTATGGAACTGGGGATTGTGGAACGTGAGTTCCCAGTCACGGCGAAGCCTAAGGAGCGGGCGAAAGGTTCGCGTGGGCTGTATCAGCTGAACGACAATTTCTTCCGATTCTGGTATTCGTTTGTCTTTCCGTATCGTTCGGAATTGGAGCGGGGCGATGTGGAAGGCGTATACGAGCGTCATATCAAGCCGGTATTACATGATTTTGCCGGCAAACCGTTCGAGGGTCTGTGCCGTGAATGGATGTGGCGTGAGAGTGCTGCTGGACGGTTGCCCTTCCGTGCGCGTGCGGTTGGCCGTTGGTGGGATCGTCAGGATGAGATAGACGTGATGGCCGTTGACAATGCGTCTGATGCTGCCATTGTGGGCGAGTGCAAATTCCGCAATGCGCCGGTGGACCGTTCCGTGCTGAATCTACTGCGAGACCGTGCTGCGCGAACCGGTATCGGCCAGCGAACATACCTGCTGTTTTCGCTCGGCGGTTTCGATCAATCACTGGTCGACGATGCTGCGGCGTCTCAATCCGACGTTCAGCTCGTCGGCATCGATGAGCTGTTTCATGAATAAATCCCATTTGCGAATAGCTCTCACTGAGTGCTCATCAGTGAGAGCTATTCGCAAATGGAGCCTTACTTCTTCGCCTGAGTGAGCTGGTAGGCGGCGAAGAGGATGGCCAGCCAGATCACGCCGGCGATGACGGCGATGCGGTAGCTGGTGGAGAAGCACATCAGCACCACGACCAGCGCCAGGAACGCCAGCACCACCCACGGGGTCACCTTGGCAAACGGCAGTTTGAAGTGAATCGCGTCCAGTGCCTCCTGGCCGCTCAGACCGGCCAGCTCGGAATCCTCGGGAGCGCCGCCCGCGGCGACCACCTTACGGAACTTCATTTCGGTGAGCATGATCATCGTCCAGTTGATGATGCCGGCGATGGTGGCAATCGACATCAGATAGTTGAACGCGAACTCAGGCCACACGAACACCACGACCACGGCGATGGCGGTGATCGCGGCGGACGTCAGCACGCCGGCCACTGGCACGCCGCGCGAGTTGAGCTTGCCCAAGTAAGCGGGCGCATTGCCCTGCTTGGCCAGCGAGTACAACATGCGGGAGTTGGCGTACAGGCCGGAGTTGTAGACGCTCATCACAGCGGTCAGGCACACGAAGTTGAGGATGCCGGCGGCCGCGTGGATGCCCACGGAATCGAAGATCTGCACGAACGGGCTGGACTTGCCATCGATGGTGTTCCACGGCACTACGGCCATGATCACACCCAGAGCGCCGATGTAGAACACGAGGATTCGCCAAATAATATCATTGGTGGCGCGCGGAATCGTGGTCTTCGGATCCTCGGTTTCGCCGGCGGTGATGCCGATGAGCTCGGTGCCGCCGAAGCTGAACATCACCACGACAAGCGCCATCAACAGGCCGGTCCAGGTGCCGTCCTTAGTCTGCTCCATGAGACCGTTCGGGAAGAAGCCCCCTTCCAAGGTGAACCAGTTGGCAAAGCTCGCTTTGATGCCGGATGCGGTGGGCAGAGCGAAGATGATGACGGCCAGGCCGCCGACGATCATGGCGATCACGGCCACAATCTTGATAATGGCGAACCAGAACTCGAACTCACCGAACTTGGAGACGCCCAGCAGGTTGGCGGCGCAGATAATCACCAAGAACACGGCCGCCGACACCCATGTCGGAATCGCCGGGAACCAGTAGTTTACGAATTTGCCCACCACGGACAGCTCAACCATCGAGACGAGGATGTAATTGAACCAGTAGTTCCAACCGGAGATGAAGCCGGCGCGCTTGGACCAGTAGCGAGTGGCGTAGTAGCTGAACGCGCCAGCCTTCGGATCCTCAACGGACATCTCGCTCAGCGCGCGCACGATCATGAAGATCGCGAGGCCGCCGATCAGGTAGGCCAGCAGAATCGAGGGGCCGGCCAGCGCGATGGATTCGCTGGAACCATAGAACAGGCCGGTTCCGATGGCGCCGCCCAGTGCAATCAGCTGGATATGACGGTTCTTCAGTGACTTGCGCAGCGTGGCCGGCACCGGCACGTCGTCGGTTTCGCGCGGCTTCTTAGGCGCATCAGCAGTACTCATTGTGCCCTTCTCTCACATTTCTTGGGTTTTGGCGCACGCGGGGCTTGCCGCGATGCGCAACGTTCGTTATTCTATGCCGCCGTATCGTCTCAGAAATGGTCAATCGTCTATTTGTGCGCTATCGCAAGCGCGGGCGTGGGCGCGGCCGGTGAGCAGGCGAAGCTATAGCGAGCGATGCTTATGAAACCGCACGCTTCACTGAGTTCACTGAATTCACCGTGTTCGCTGCGTGGCAGGCATACACATGGTGAAGATGGTGTGGGACACCGATTCGGGAGAGGCCGCGAGATCGGTGGCGAGCCAGTATTGCAAAAGCCCAATGCTGCCGGACACGGCGAATCGCATACGCATCTGCGCCTCGGCTGGGTAACCCGCCGAAGATTGCAACTGTTCGCCTACACCGCGCTGGCTGTAAATCAATCCCAGCAGCTGCTGCTGGAAGCCGATATCCGCTTTCGGGCTCATCAATACCTGCAGATGCTTGCGATTGTCGGCAATGTACTGGCAGATGCGCTCAATAACATGCTCGATGCCGGCAGAATCTGGCTGGGCGAGTAGCTGTTCGAGTGCGGTGGTGACCCAGGCCATGGTTTCGTCTTCAATGTCGTGCAGCAGTTCCTCGATGCTCGCATAATGCGCGTAAAACGTGGAACGATTCACATCGGCCCGCTCGCACAACGCTTTAACGGTGATGGAGCCGAGCGGCTGATTGCGCAGCAACTCGATAAGCGCGTCCTGCATGGCACGTCTCGTGTAGCGGGTGCGGCGGCTTTCCGTCAATTCTTTGGCCATGGCCTTCTCCCCAAATTCCGACAACCCACAATCCAACTGTTGGTTGCAGAACCGACACAGTGTTGTTTTACTTGAGTATAGCAGGAAGTTTTGGCGGGGCCTATGGGGCTAGGTGGCTGCCACGAGCGCGTTGGAGGTGTGCGATGGCGTATATCGAATTCGACCATGTGGTCAAGGAATATCCTTCTGGTAGCAGTGTGATTCGCGCGCTCGACGAGGCCAGCTTTACCGCCGAACAAGGCGAATTAAGCGTGATTCTGGGACAGTCCGGTGCCGGCAAAACCACGGCATTGAACATTCTGGGCGGCATGGATACCGCCACAACCGGCCGCGTAGTGGTCGGCGGGCGCGATATTACGGGCCTGCGGAAAAAGGAACTGGTGACCTACCGGCGCAACGATATCGGCTTCGTCTTCCAGTTCTACAATCTGGTGCCTAACCTTACCGCGCTCGAAAACGTGGAGCTCGCCTCGCAAATCTGCCCTGACCATTTCGACCCGGTGGAAACCTTGTACAAGGTCGGGTTGGGGGAGCGCATGGGGAACTTCCCAGCGCAACTGTCCGGCGGCGAACAACAGCGTGTATCCATCGCCCGCGCGATTGCCAAAAAGCCGAAGCTGTTGTTGTGCGATGAGCCGACCGGTGCGCTCGATTACGAGACCGGCAAGGAAGTGTTGCAGTTGCTGCAGGATATTTGCCAAACACAAGGCATGACCGTAATGATCATCACGCATAATTCCGCGCTTGCACCGATGGCTCACAAAGTGATTCGCTTCCGCTCCGGCAAGGTGACCAGCGAGGAGGTCAACGCAACGCCGCGGCCCATCGCCGATATCGAATGGTAGGTGATTGGCGATGCTCACTGCAAGACACTCTGTGAAACGCCCCGTGAAACAAGCGAGGCGATTCGTGAAACAACCTGTGAAACATTCTGTGAAACGGCGGAACCTCGACGATAGCGGCGGTCGAGGAGCGGGCGTTTCTGCGGTATTTGCCAAAGATACGTTGCGTTGCTGGCTGCGCAGCTGGAAAAGGTTCGTCTCGATCGCCGTCATCACGCTGCTTGGCGTGGCCGTGCTGACCGGCATCTACGCCGGATGCCGCGATGCTTTTCTGGCGGCCGGTCGTTTTTACGATCAGCAGGGACTGCATGACCTGCAGGTGCTATCCACATACGGCCTGACCGATGATGATGCGGCGGCACTGCGCCGAATCGACGGTGTGCAAACCGTGCAGCCCGAACGTTCTCAGACGGTGACCACGTTGGTGGACGGCACCAAGAAAACCGTGACCATGCAGGAAATCGGTACCGAAGGGCTTGATCAGCCGTACCTGCAACAAGGCAAACTGCCGAACAAGGCCGGCGAAGTGGCGGTGACTCAGCAGTTCCTGAACGATAGCGGACTCAAGATTGGCGGCACCATTACTGTGACGCCACAAGACACCTCTTCATCCGTCATATCGGTAGCGGCCACGGAGACTGACGATTCCAATAATGATTCCAATGACGATTCCAATAATGCCGATACGGTAGGTGTCGCCGCCAATGCCTCGGCATCCGATGCGAAGTCCGCCGCCAATACGGACGCCGACGCCGAGCAATCCCCGCAGTTCCCCACGAAACTCACCATCACCGGCGTCGTACTTGACCCGCGCGACCTCAACAATCCAGACGGCTATTCGGGCATGACCTCCTTCCGGTCCACCTCATCCGAGGACTATACGTTCTTTGCACCCAGCGACGGCGTGACCGGCAATATATACACTGCGATATCGGTTGCCGTCACTGGTGCGTCCGATTTTGACACGTTTTCCGATGCCTACGATGAAGCCGTCAAAACCGTGGCCGACCGTATCGAACATCAGATACAGACCACACGCCAGAAAGCCCGTCGTCAACAGATCGTCTCCAGCGCGCAGCGCAAACTGGACGATGCCCAAGACGAGGCCAACGAGCAGCTGGACGAAGCCCAGAAGCAGATCGACGACAACTGGGCCGAGCTGGAAGCCAACGAAACGACATTGCAAGATAGCCGTACCGAATTGGAGAACAACAGGACAACCATTACCGATGGCGAACGGCAGCTCGCCGATGGACGTGCGCAGATTGCATCGGCCCGTCAACAGATCGCGCAAGGTCGCCAGCAGATAGCCGAAGCGCGCACCCAGCTCGAATCGGGCAAAGCGCAGCTCACCTCGGCTCGCAAACAGCTCGATGCGGCGCAAACGGAACTGACTGCCAATCGCACGAAAATCGAACAGGGCATTACCCAAATCGACCAAGGCGTGGCACAAATTGATCAGATGCTGTCCATGATTCAACAGGCCGACAATCTACTGGCGCAACTTGACCCGAATATCGACTTCAACTCACCCACATGGCAGGCCATCAAGCAACTGCTCGCGCGCCTTGGCATTACCCTGCCTGAAGTGCCGTCAATCAGTGAGCTGCGGCAACAGCTGGCCGCCAAGCAAACGGAACTGCAAACGCAGCGAGACAGTCTGACCCAGCAGAAAGCCGATTTGCAGCGCACATTAAACGAAACCATTGCCCCCGCACAATCCACCTTGGACCAGCAGAACGCGCAACTGACCGCCAAGGAACAGGAAGCGGCTGCAGGAGAGGCACAGCTCAATACCAAATCCGCGGAACTCGAAGCGAATGCCGCAACCCTCGAAACCCAGTCGGCGCAACTTGAAGCGCAGGCCGCCCAACTGGCCAGCGGCAAGCAGCAGCTCGAAGAAGGCGAGCGGCAGCTGAAAGAAGGCGAACAACAGCTCGCGGACGGCAAGGCGAAACTGGATGATGCGCAGTCTGAACTCGATGCGAAGCGAAGCGAAGCGGAAAGCGAATTCGCCAAGCAGCAACGGCGCATCGACGATGTGGCCAACGCACGTTGGTATGTGCAGACGCGCGCCTCGATCGACGGATTCAGCTCGCTCAAATCAGATGTCAGTTCCATCGAATCCATCGGCCGCGCATTCCCGATTGTGTTCCTGTTGGTCGCCGTGCTCATGAGCCTGACCACCATGACCCGCATGGTCGAGGAAGATCGCGGACTTATCGGCACCTACCTTGGACTCGGCTATGGCGGACTCGCCGTGTCCAGCCGGTATCTGCTGTTCGCGTTGCTCGCCTGCCTGCTCGGCGGCGGCATCGGTCTGCTGGTCGGATTCCTCGGCATCCCGGCATTCCTGCTGGTGGTGATTGAGGGACTGTATATATTGCCCGGTGTGCGACTTGAATACGACTGGTTGTACGGTTCGGCCGGCATCGTGCTGTTCGTGGTCGGTGTGGGCGTGGCCACCGCGCTCGCCTGTCGCGAGGAGATACGGCACACGCCCGCCGCGTTGATGCGGCCGAAGGCACCGAAAGCGGGCGCTCGCATATTGCTGGAGCGGATTCGCCCGGTATGGAGCCGGCTGAACTTCCTCGGCAAAGTCACCGCGCGCAATATCTTCCGATTCAAGTCGCGCTTGATTATGACCGTGGGTGGCGTGGCCGGTTGCACAGCGTTGATTATCTGCGGATTTGCGATTAATGACACCGTCGACACGATTGGCGTCAAACAATACGAGCAGATCTACCAGTACGACCTGATGGTCGTGGCCAATGACGATGACGCCACCGCGATGCGCAAGCAGGTGGCACAAGATGGCCAAACCACCGAAACGCTGAATCTGCGCGTGGATAGTGGCGAGATGAGCAATGCGGCGCAGGAAAGCGAAACCGTGCAGCTGATGACCGTGCCCAACGATTCGCTGAATATCTTGAACGATATGGTCACGCTGGAACAAGCTGGCGATGATGGATGGTTTGGGCTGCCCAATATCTTCGGCAAAGCGGGTGGCGGCACTGTAGCGCTGGACGATAGTGGCGTGATTGTATCGCAGTCCGCCGCCAACTCGCTGAATATTCATGCCGGCGACACCGTCACGCTGGGCAATGGCGGTAGCAGCCGGGCCAAGGTGCAGGTCACGGCCGTGACGCGCAATCTTATTGGCTCTGATGTGTACATCAGTGAGCGACTGTACGACCAGAAGTTTGCGGCCGACGGTGTGACGTCTTCGGCTTCGGGAGATGGCACTGCCTCGACCTTGACGTGGAACGCGATGCTCGCCAAGCTGAAAGGTTCCGAGACCGAACAGGCCGAATATGCGGATCGGTTGGGCGAGGAATCGTCGGTGCTCAAGGCCGTGAGCTGTGCGCATCTGGCCGCCACGTTTAAGTTCGATTTGATGGGTGCCGTGGTGGCGCTGATTGTGGGGCTCGCCGGCGGCCTGGCGCTGGTGGTGCTGTTTACGTTGGCCAATACGAACGTGTCCGAACGCATCCGCGAGATGGCCACACTGAAGGTGCTGGGCTTCTATGACCGCGAGGTGCACAACTACGTGAACCGCGAGATGATGATATTGACCGGTATGGGTGTGGTGGTTGGTCTGCCGCTTGGCAGGTGGATAGGCGGATTACTGACTGCTGCGTTGAATATGCCGTCGCTGTATTTCGAAGTGGAAGTGCACTGGTACAGCTATGCGATTGCCGTGGTGGCGACGCTGGCGTTCGCGCTGCTGGTGCAGCTGTTCACCAACCCAGTGCTCGATCGCGTAGACCCGGTCAGCTCGCTCAAGTCCGTGGAATAGAGGTAGAAGTTCAATTTGGTGTTGATGAATTGAACTTTTTGGCGGAATATTTACAGTATCATCGCATGTATTCTTGAGCTGAGCGGTTTTCGTGACATATTTCGGTGATACAGTTTGAACTTGTTTTGAACGAGTATCGCGTCTGGTGCGTAACAATCGGGCGGCAGAGAAGAGAAATGAAATCAGTATGGCCGATACGAATGTGAATGGTGGTGCACGGCAGGCTACGGGCAAACTCAAGTCTGTCGAAAGCCTGGACCAGACCAACGAGATGGAGCGTGGCCTGAGCAATCGCCACGTACAGTTCATCGCCATTGGCGGCACCATCGGCACCGGCCTGTTCCTGGGCTCGGGCAAGTCAATCTCGCTAACCGGCCCCTCGATCATCTTCGTGTACATTCTGGTCGGTGTCATCATGTTCTTCCTGATGCGCGCCATCGGCGAAATGATGTACCGTGACCCCAGCCAGCACACCTTCATCAATTTCATCACCCGTTACCTTGGCAACGGGTGGGGGCATTTCGCCGGCTGGACGTATTGGGCCGCGCTCGTGCTGCTGGGCATGACCGAGATCACGGCCGTCTCCACGTACTTCATCACCTTCTTCGACACGTTCGGCATCGACCTGACCCATTGGAAATGGCTGATCGAGCTGTGTTTCCTGGTGTCGCTGGTCTCCATCAACCTGATTGCCGTCAAGGTGTTCGGCGAGGTGGAATTCTGGTTCTCGATGATCAAGATCACGCTGATTTGCGCGATGATCGCCACCGCCGTGGTCATGATCGTGATCGGCTACCATTACCCAGCCGTGCAGATTCACGGCGTGGACCACGTGAGCCCGGCCGGCCACGCCGGATTCGACAACCTGTTCGCCAACTTCTCGTTCGCGCCGAACGGTTGGATGGCCTTCCTCATGAGCTTCCAGATGGTGTTCTTCGCCTACGAGATGATTGAATTCGTGGGCGTCACCGTCTCCGAGACCAAGAATCCGCGCAAGGTGCTGCCCAAGGCCATCAACGAGATTATCGTGCGCGTGCTCATCTTCTATGTGGGCGCACTGGTGGCCATCATGTGCATTGTGCCGTGGACCTCATTCAAGCCGAACGAGGACGGCTCCTTTGCCTCCCCGTTCATTATGGTGTTCCAGTACGCCGGGCTGAATTGGGCGTCCGCGCTGGTGTTCTTCGTGGTGATCACCGCCGCATCTTCCGCGCTGAACTCGCTGCTGTACTCGGCTGGCCGCCACCTGTACCAGCTGTCCGAGGTGTCGCCGAACCCGACGCTCAACAAGCTCGGTCAGGTGTCCGATCGCAAGGTGCCGGCCCGCGCCATCCTGGTGTCCGCGGCGCTGATACTGCTGTCGCCGATCGTCAACGCCATCCCCGGCGTGTCCGGAGCGTTCGTGCTGTTCTCGTCCGCCAGCTCCGCGGTGTTCCTGTTCATCTACATCCTGACGCTGATGGCACACCGCAAGTCCCGTCGCTCCGCTGATTTCATTCCGGACGGGTTCGTCATGCCCGCGTGGAAGGTGCTCAATACGGTGGCAATCGTGTTCTTCGTGTTCATCTACCTGACGTTGTTCCTTGCGGACGATACGCGCAATTCCGCGATTGCCGGCCTGGTGTGGCTTGTGGGCTTCGGTGGATTCTCTATGCTGCGCGAACGCTACCGTAGCCGCGATTTGAAGGCCGCACTGGAACACAAGGAGTGATTGGACGGGCTGATTGGCTGGCGGCTATTGGTTGGGTGGCTGTTGGCTGTTGGCGGCTGACTGGCTAGCGGCCGATAGCCAATGACTGGGCTGATCGTCAGCCAATCGGCTGCCTATAGGTCTCATTGATACATTCGGTCATCCGATTAGTGCATTTGCGCGGACAATTAGTGCATTCGATCATCGGATTAGTACATCAGTGTGCAATTATTAGTACAATTAGCCGCCTAATTAGTACATTAGGACATAAAACAATGTCCTAATGTACTAATTAGATGCTAAAATACGATAAGTGCCATGTCCTAATGTATGAATTATCGCTATGAAGGGCGGAATGCGATGACGCAGGATGAACTTATGCAAGTGCTGCAGGCCGGTGAATCATCTATGGTCGAGTTCAAGCGCTGCAGCGAATTGCCTCATACGGATACTTTTGAGACTGTATGCTCATTCGCCAATCGTTCTGGTGGCAGCATTTATCTTGGCGTTGACGATGACGGTCAAGTGCTCGGCGTCGATTCTAAGCGCGTTAGTGAGATAGAGCGCAACGTTGTCAACGTAGTGTCTAATCGTAAGATGTTCGAACCGGCTCCAATGGTGGAAACGGAACATATCGAGTACGACGAACGGATTATTGTTCGTATTTGGGTAGCTCCGAGTTCTTCGGTTGTGCGGTTCAAGGGCGCAGTGTTTGATCGCATTGCTGATGTGGATACACACATCGAAAGCGATATCCAGATTAGTCAAATGTATATTCGCAAGCAGAACTACTATTCCGAACGGCGAATTTTCCGTTACGTGACTCCGTTTGATTTGCGTCCTGAGCTGATTGCGCGAATGCGGCAGCTGGCGGTCGCTCAGCGAGCTGGGCACCCTTGGGGAACTATGTCTGACGAAGAACTGTTCCGCAGCGCCAAGCTATACGATCGTGATTACACGACCGGCGAAGAGGGCTTTAATCTTGCTGCAGTGCTGCTCTTGGGCAAGGATGAAGTCATTTCCTCGGTTTGCCCAGCGTATATTACTGATGCCGTGGTTCGGCGAGACAATATTGACCGATACGATGACCGACTTATGGTGCGGACCAACTTGTTCGATTCGTACGAGCAACTCCGTGAATTTACTGAGCGGAATCTGCCTGACCGCTTTGTGTTAAAGGGCGATAAGCGAGTGAGCCCGCGTACGATGATCGCCCGTGAATTGGTGGCAAACAGCCTCATGCATCGGGAGTATTCCAGTCCGGTGGTGGCGCGTGTCACCATTGATAATGAATCCATCCGGACGGTTAATGCTTCGCGCTCATTCTTTGAAGGTCGAATGAAGCTGGGCGAGTTCACGCCAATGCCAAAGAATCCGATTATCGCTAATGTGTTTGTGCAGACCGGCATAGCCGAGCAGCTGGGTAGCGGACTGCGGAATCTGATAAGAGCGTCCCGGCAATATACTGAGCGAGAGCCTGAGTTCCGCGATGGTGACATATTCGAGGCGACGATTCCTATTGTTCCTGCGCTGAAGACCGTGGATGGTTCTGGTTTTGCTAGCGTGAGATCTGTAGTTGAGAAAGATGCCGAAGAGGGTGCGAGGCTCATTGGCGGGGAACGTGTGGATGGTAAGAAAGCAGATGCAACCGCATCGGGTGAAATTGATTCGCGGGCAGCGATGCTGTCGGCGATGAATCGACGCTTGACAGAGGTTGACTATGTGACTGTGCCTGAACTCGCCAAGATAACAGAGCTCGATAACAGAACAGTCCGCAAATTCCTAAACGGTTTAGTTGCGCAAGGAAAGCTGATTGCTGAAGGCAACACGCGTGGTCGGCGTTATCGGAAGGGATAGCGGGCGCGATATCTCGATGCAGTGGGATTCACTTAAGGGCTACGGCAAATATGATTCGTAGCGATTGGGCCAGCGCAATTCGAATGGCTCATGACTTTGTGCGTCGTTTGTGGTCTCTGAAGTTGTTTGCTGGGTGACGGTTTTGTGATAAAATCGCTCATATCAAAATGTTTGCGTAAACATTTTGGCTGCGCCGAAAGAAGGAGTCGACGTAGGTCATGTATCAGGCAAAGAGGCCGGCGCAGTGAAGCAAAGGCCGATTTTTCCGGTATAAGGCGGATAGCAGGAACACTAAGGAGACCAATGAAGGTACTGAGCAAATCGCTTGCTGCAATGGTTGCGGCGGCAACACTAGTGGGAGGAGGGGCGTTTGCGGTTGCCGGCACTGCGTATGCGGCTGATAACGATGCCATTACCGTGACCCCGAACCCGTGGTATGCCAACAGTTTCGATGGCTGGGGCACCTCGCTGGCCTGGTTCGCCAACGCCACCGGCAGCCTCGGCGAGGAATCGGCCATCACCACCAATCTCGGCGATGACGCTTCCAAGGCTAAGGCTGTGGAATACGGCAAACAGCTGCGCGAACAGTTCTACCAGTCCATCTTCGGTGATGAAGGACTGGACCTGAACATGGCCCGCTACAACGTGGGCGGCGGCAATGCCTCCGATGTTGCCTACGGCTACCCATTCATGCGCCAAGGCGCTGCCGTGCCTGGCACGTGGAAAGATGACGCCACCGGCTCCGGCACGTATGGCAATGGCGTAACCACCAAGCAGGCCGACAAAGACAAGCTGGCTGCGGCATTCGACCCGACTGACGACAACCAGTATGACTTCTCCAAGTCCGCCGCCCAAGACTGGTGGATTGAGCGCGGTGCCACCGGCGATAACCCTGACATCACCGACGTAGAGGCCTTCGCCAACTCCGCTCCGTGGTTCCTGACCAACAGCGGTTACGCCACTGGTGGACGCAACTCCGGTAGCAATAATCTTGCAAACCCTGAGAAATTCGCTCAGTACATGGCCAAGAACGTCGAGCACCTCGAAAGCCTTGGCGCAAACGTTGACACGGTCGAGCCGTTCAACGAGTCCGAGACCAGTTACTGGGGCACTCCGGGCGACATGGCTTCGAAGTACACCGATGAGAGCGATGACAACACCAAGCTCATTAACAACTACTGGGATAAGTACTACTCCGACAAAGATAAGTCCGTCACCCCATACTCCAACGCGCTGAAGAAGCCGCAGGAGGGTATGCATGTCAGCAACGCCCAGCAGCAGCAGACGATTACCGCACTCGCTGAGGCGCTCAAGGACAATGATGACACCATCATCGCAGCCACCGATGCCACGAACTCCGCCGACTTCGTCAAGTCGTACAACCAGTACCCGCAGGCGATCAAGGACCTTATCGGCCAGTACAACGTTCACGCCTACTCCGACAGCAACCAGATGCAGTCGCGCGATATCGCTCAGGCAGACGGCAAGAAGCTGTCGATGAGCGAGGTGGACGGCTCCTGGCAGTCTGGCTCCTACAACCCGTACGGTTTCGACAACGCGCTGGGCATGATGAGCAAGATCAGCTCCAACGTCACCCGCCTGCAGTCCAAGGACTTCACCTTCTGGCAGGTGGTCGAGGACCTCTACAACATGCAGATGGGCTCGAATGTGAATCCGGCCGGTGAGAACACCAACTGGGGCACCGTGCTCATCGACTTCGACTGCACCGTGGCTGGCATGGACGGCAAGCTCTACTCCGAGCGCCGCGTGAACAACAACGGCGGTACCACCGATGGACTTGAACCGTGCACGGTTATTGCAAACGCCAAGTACAACGGCGTCAAGGCCATCACCCACTTCATCCACGCGGGCGACAAGGTCATCGCCAACAACGATGAGGACAACAACATGACTGCCACCTCCGACGATGGCAAGACGCAGACCGTCATCCACCGCAACTCCGGCACCTCTGACCAGACCTTCGTCATCGACCTGTCGAAGTACGGCGAGATTGCCGACAACGCTTACGGTGAGCTCTACCTGACCACCGAAACCTCTGCCGAAGACAAGAACGCGGGTGTCGATTCCGCCACTCCGGAAGTCTTCGCCAAGACCAGCAACGTCAAGCAAGCTGAAGGCTCTGTGATGATTGACAAGGCTGCCAAGACCGCTACGGTCACTGTGCCCGCCCGTTCTATCGCCTCCATCCAGCTCACTGGCGTGACCGGCTACGCTAAGGATGCTGCCGTCGAGACCGGCGACACTTACCAGCTCGTTGGTAAGCAGTCCGGCAAGGCCGTGGCTGATACCACTTCTGGTGATTCCGCGCTGTCCCTGGCCAACGTCGCTTCCGATGCCGAGAACGCCAAGAAGCAGACTTGGACCTTTACCCAGATCGAGCAGCCCGCCGACTCCGAGCGCCCTGATCTCAAGGCTTATGTGATTACTAACGCCGAAGGCAAGGTGCTGGTGTCCAAGGATGGCACGAACGCGCTTTCCAACGAAACGGTTGAGGCCGCTAAGTCCGACCCGGCTGCCAAGTGGATTCTCAACACTTCCGATGGTTCGACCTACCAGCTGCTCAATGCCGCGACTAAGACGAACCTCGATGTGGATAACTCTGGTACCACAGTCGGCACGAAGGTTGGCTTGTGGCAGTCACCGAGCGGCACTTCGCCGTCCGCCAACCAGACATGGACTCTACGCAATGTAACGCCGACCAGCCAGAAGACCGTGAACGTGCAGACCGCCGTTAACGAGAAGGCCGCGCTGCCGACCGAAGTCACGCTCTACTACACCTGGGGCGAAGGCAAGGCCACGGTTGCCAACTGGGATACTTCCAAGGTCGATGTGGCCAAGGAAGGCACCTACGAAGCCACCGCTACCGCCACCGATGTGTACGGCAACGAGTTCAATGTCGCCGCTACGGTCTACGTTGGCGCGCTCACCGTTTCCGATCCGGTATCGGCTACAGTGCTGGCCGGCACCAGTGCGAGCGAGGCGAAGGCCGCGCTTGAGGCTGCGCCGGTGTATCTGCACGTCAAGGCATCGCCTGCATTCGAGGGCGATGCGGCTAAGGTTACGTGGAACTTCGATGGGCTTGATACCAAGCTCGCCGATGCCAAGGCTGGCGACAACATTGCCGTGACCGGTACGTACCAGCTGGACGACGCGACCACGATTGCGCTGAAGGGCACGATCTATGTCACCGCCGCCACGCCTGAGAATGTGGCCGACACTGCTTCCAGCCTGACCGTGACCAACCAGCAGACGGAATACAGCAAGGGCGATCAGTGGAAGAAGCTCACCGATGGTGACACGTCAGCTGAAGCCTGGGTGACGTGGAACTCTGCTGGTGACTATTCCGCCAGCCCGACCGCCACGATTGACTTCGGCTCTGAGTGTGAGCTTAGCAGAGTGACCATTACGTATGGTGACAAGGCTCCGGCTTCCGCCAAGGCCGAGTACACCACTGATGGCGAGACGTGGATGCAATTCGGTAGCGATGTTAAGCCTGCCGCAGGCCAGACGGTGACGTTCAAGGCCGATAAGGGCACAGTGAATGCCACGAAGGTGCGCATTGTGAACACCGTGAACAACGACTACATGAACGCCACCGAAATTCAGGCATTCGTGACGCCGGTTCAGGGTGCTGCGAAGAACATCGCCGCGGCCTCTGGCACGAACTTCTCGGTGAACTTCCAGGAGGGTGCCTCCGCTTCCAAGGCCATCGATGGTGACACTACGTCAAAGGGTTGGTCCACTTGGGCTTCCACCGCCTCGACGGTGGACCCGGTCGCCACGTTCACCTTCGACGAAGCTCAGACCATCACCGAAGTGAAGACCTTCTTCTACTACGATGGTCGTGCGTCTTGGCCGAAGAGCCAGACGCTGGAATACCAGGATGAGGCTGGCGAATGGCATGGAGTCGGTACCAAGGATGGCTGGAAGATACAGGCCGGCGATGCCGGCTCTGGCTCCGACGGCATCACCGCCGCCGACACCCCGACCGTTGACTTCGTGCTCGGCACCCCGGTAAAGGCCAAGGCCATCCGCCTGACTAACACATTGCAGGACACCAAGGTGTACATCAACGTGGCTGAGATCCAGGTGTTCGCACAAGACAGCACGGTACTCACCCCGCAGCCGGCATCCGATGCCACGCTGGGCGACCTGCGTCTTGACGGCGAGACCATCAAGGGCTTCGCTGCTGATAAGACCGACTACACAGTTGATCTTCCGTTCGGTGCTGAGGCAAACCCGGTGCTGCAGGCCTTCGCCGCCGACAATGCCGCCACCGTCAAGGTGACTGGCGACGCGGTTGAGAATGGCAAGCTTGGCGGCAAGGCCACCATTACGGTGACCTCAGCCGACGAGTCTGAGACGAAGACCTACACGGTGACCTTCAAAGCCTTCACTTTGGCTTCGCTCAAGGTGACCGGACCCACGAAGATCGAGTACGCCATCGGCGACAAGCTCGATACCGCCGGTCTGAAGGTTACTGCCGTCTATCAGAGTGGCGACAAGACCAAGGAAGTGCCGGTCGCTCTTGACGACCCGCAGCTTGCGATTGGCTCGTTCGACTCCACCGCCGCAGGCAAGAAGGCGATTACCGTCTCCTACCGTGGTGTGACCGCGACCTTCAACGTCACGGTCAAGGCCAACGCAGTCGCCCCTGGCCCTGAAGAACAGAAGCCCGGCAGCACCAACAAGCCCGGTGCCACCGGCAACGGCAACAAGAACACGGTGGCCAACACCGGTTCCAGTGTTGCCGCCATCGCTGGCGCTGTCGCTCTGCTGGCCGCTGCCGCGGGTGCATTGTTCATGCTGCGCAAGCGTGCATAGCACCCTCGCGCAGTAATGGGGGAAGGAACAAGCCGGCAATATTGACTATTGCCGGCCGGTTCCTCCGCTCTTTGAGCATAATTGGTCCGACAAGTTGAATACTGAGTTTTCAGTATCGGTATATTGATTTGTCGGCCCTTTTCTGACTTCGCGGATAGCGACATAACTGTTTGTTCAAAAAACCGTTATCATCAATCAAGGAACCAAATCAATGAAGATAAACAATAAGGGCAAGGGCGCTCTTATCGCGGCAATTACCGCCGCGGCAACGCTATTGTCATGCGGGCTGGCCGCTGCAAGTGCCAGTGCGGCAGGTGTGGATTACCTGCCTGCCATCGGCCAAGTGCCGACATACACCAAGTTCCAGCCCACAGCCGATCCGGGCAAGAACGCTAGCGATTACTTCCAGCCATATTGGTATGCCAAGAACGCCAATGATAATGGCGGCACACACATCCAAGCGCACGGTGGCCAAGTGGTCAAGGTTGGCGACGCCTACTACTGGTATGGCGAAGACCGTTCTAACGGTTACGACAACAGCCCCGGTGTTCATGCTTATATGTCGACAGATCTATACAACTGGACCGATCTTGGTGTGGCGCTGCGTGCGGTGACCAGCAAATCTCAGTTGACGGATAAGAGCAATGCCGATTACGCCTACTTCGACAAGGCCTACAACCTGACCAAGTCCGACGGCAGTGTGGACGCTGCCAAGGCCGACGCAATCTTCCCGTACCTCAACACCAACCCCGATCAGGATGGTGATGGCGCGGTTGATTCCGTACAGGGCATTTTCGAGCGTCCGAAGATCATCTACAACAAGAAGAACAAGCAATACGTGCTGTGGTGGCATTCCGATGGAAGCACCACGCCGGGCGGTTCCAACTATGCACGTGCACTTGCGGGCGTGGCTGTTTCCGACAATCCGGCGGGCCCGTTCACTATGGTGGGTGCCTATCGTTTGCCTAACCAGAACAATTGGAAAGAAGCCGCAGGTAACCCCAGCTGGGGTGAGAACGGTGACAGCCGCGATATGACTGTGTTCGTGGATCCGAAGGACGACAGTGCCTATGTACTGTATTCTTCCGAAGCCAATGCCACGCTGTATATCGCCAAGCTTAACGATGATTACACCAATGTAGTCAAGACCACGAATGTGGACCAGTCCGAGGGACAAAAGCAGTACTCTGCTGACGGGCAGTACCCATACATTCTTGCAGACGGTACTACGGATGCCCCGGTGCGTGGCGAAGATTTCCAAATCGTCAAACAAAATGGTTCGCTGGAAGCTCCTGCCGTATTCCAATATGACGGGCGTTACAACATCATCGCATCTGGTGCAACCGGCTGGGACCCGAACAAGCAGACCTACTACACCGCCGACTCCATGCTGGGAAGCTGGACCCGTGGCGTGGAAAAGGACGATGCCAACGAGAACACGTGGTACAACAACATGCCGGAAGGCGCGGATGGTCTGTTGTCTGTGGGCGATACCCGCGGCACCACATTCGGTTCGCAGTCGGCTAGTGTGCTCGCAGTAGACCAGGAGAAAGGTCACTTCATCTACCTTGGTGACCGTTGGGATTCCGGTAAAGCCGATTCCACCTATGTTTGGCTGCCGCTGACCATCGGTGAGAACGGCACCATCGAAATGCATAATCCTGCTCAAGAAGGCGAGCCCGACGGCTGGGATCTGAACTATTGGGACAACCATGGTAGCGCCAAGGGCAAGCTGGTCAACTGGACTGTGGAAACCGGCGATGATCTCCCGAAGACCGTGAACACGGGCGGAACCGTTACTCTGCCGGACACCGTCAACGTCAAGGAAGGCGACGATACCATTGCTACCAAGGTGACATGGAATGTGGAAGGCGGTACGGCAGTCAGCAAGTCGACCAAGGCTGCCGGCAGCACCTACGCATTCAATGTGCCGGGAACCTACACCATTACAGGCACTCTTGCCGAGAGCAGCAACTTCAACCCGGGCCGCACATTCCGCAGAACCATCGACGTTTCCTGCTCCAACCCGATTTCCGGAAGTTGGAAGGAAGCCCATTGGAAGGGCGGCAGCGCGTGCCAGGTCGCCGCATCCGGCGGTACCTATGACTTCACCGTTACGGACAACGCCAATCGTGGTGTCTGGACGGATCGCAACGAGGGCAGCGCGGTGTACCAGCCTGATGCTCTGGACGTGAACGAAACGTTGGAAACCACGGTCAAGCCGCTCGACTTGGGCGGTAATGGCGATCCGCGTGCCGGCCTGGTGGTTCGTAACGGTCTTGCTGACGCTAACGGCGGCAAGGGATATGCCACGTTACTTGCCAGCCCAAGCGGCGTTTACATGCAGTACGATTCCAATGCCGATGGCTACATCGATAAGGAAACATCGCATGTTGGTGCCGGCTTCGGCGACCAAGTGCAACTCAAGCTGGAGCGCGCCGCAACCGATACCCTGAAAGGCTACTGGCGTGCTTCCGCGAACGATGAATGGCGGGATGTCGCTACGGTAACGCTGACCGGTGCGGACGCAACCGGGCTCGATGCCGGTGTCTTCGCCACGTCGAACAGCAATGCCGGCGCATTCACCGTGGCCTTCAACGGCACTGCGTTCGGTTCGCAGACTGCTGCTGTGGAGTCCATCGCGGCTAAGGACCCTGAAGCCACTATCGCCAAGGGGCAGATGCTCGCGCTTCGGGACGTGACGGTTACCGCCACGCTCACCAATGGCAAAACGCGTGTGCTGGAGCCAAGCGAATACACGCTGGAAGGCTTCGACACCACCAAATTGGGCGAGCAAACCGTGACGGTGCGTCTTGTCGCTGATTCTTCAGTAACCGCCACGTTCACCGTGACTGTGGAAAGCAACCTTGCCCGGTTGTTCTGCTCGTCCGCTGCGGCCTCGAAGTATGAGCCGGCCAGTAGCTGGGCCTCCGCTTCTACGGCCGACCTGACTTGCGACAACAACCTGAGCACCAACTGGTCGAACTGGGGCACCGGCGACACCTCGCCGTGGCTCAGCTACACCTTCGATAAGGCATATCAGCTGGGCAAGCTCAGCGTTGCGGTGGATAAGGCCAAGGGCGAGGCCGCTCCGAAGAGCTTCACTGTATCGTACCTAGCTGAAGACAGCGCCACGTGGACTGATGCCACGCTGCCGGCAGTCACTGTGAATGGTGCTGCTGGAGCCGTGACGGAAGCCGATGTGAGCGCTCTGCCCGCCACCAAGGGCATTCGCCTCAACTTCACCTACGCCGATGGCAATGACTATGCCAAGATCGCTGAAGTACGCATCGCCGAAGGTGAAGCAACGCCAAAGCCGCAGCCGTCTAGTAACGCCAATCTTGCTGATCTGACTGTGGATGGCAAGACGGTTGACGGATTCTCCGCGGATACCACTAAATATGCCGGTGCGCTGGCTGGAGATGCTGCTTCCTACCCGACGGTGGAGGCGACTGCTGCTGACGCAAAGGCTACGGTGCAAGTGGAGCAGGCTTCGGCCGAGAACAACGGCGTGGCCACGGTGACTGTAACTGCTGAGGATGGCACGGCGGAAACCTACACAGTGACATTCGGCGAACTGCCTCAGTTGGCCGAGCTTGCTGTGGAAGTGACCAAGGATTCCTATCAGGTAGGCGATAAGTTCAACGCTGCCGATGTGAAGGTATCCGCCATTTACAAAGTCGGCGATACCGAAACGCTGCGCAAGCTGATTGATCCAACTGATGGTGATCTGAAGTTCACTGGCTTTGATTCTGCCACCGCAGGCACGAGGACCATCACCGTCTCTTATCGTGGCGTGAACGCGACGTTCGAAGTCACGGTCACGGCCACGGAGGTCACTCCCGGCCCTGGAGAGCAGAAGCCCGGCGATACCAACAATCCTGGCAACACTGCTAAGCCCGGTAGCACTGCCACGAATAAGCCGGCTGCTAATGGCGCTGCGCCCCTTTCGAATACGGGTGCTGCCGTGGCTGCCATTGCGGTCGTGGTTGTGGTGCTGGCAGCTGCGGCTGGTGCCTTGCTCGTCATCCGCAAACGCCGCGCATAACCATGGCAACTGCTGAGTAGCGTGGATTGCGTTGCTATTGAGCAATCTGCGATTCACGCCACTCAGCGAGTGCACCCGAGTGCGCCCGAGCTTGCGCAATGCAGGCGCAATACAGTGCAAACAGTACAAAGCAACAATAATGGCCGGTCTGAGCCAGCTGCTCCATGCGAGGGCAGCTGGCTCAGACCGGCCATTGTGTCTGCAAGTACATGCAATTAGAGCATGAACATGTGGAAGCCGTTGAGCGTTACTGGTTGTTTTGCTTTGTTGTTGCGCTCAGCAGTGCGACGGACGTCCGCCCGCAGTGTAGTGCAGCGCTCCGTGAACCAGTGCCGATGTGAAATGCATGTTGCACATGCCCGCTTCTTCTGCTTCGTGCGTGCAGCCGGCGATGCTGCATAGGTTCATACCCCGAATCATGGTCATACCCCCTCTTTGGGATGGCATCCGTGCCGCCATCTGCCTTCAGAGCATAGCGGACAATTGTTGCATTGCCTAGGCGGTACAACGCTTTCTGTGGCCTGTATCACATCCTTGCCGGCGTTCTGCGGCGTGGTTGGGCGTGTACATGTGCACTTGTGCGGTTTTGTTGTGTGTGATTTGGGTATACGGATAGAGTTTCTTCTCTGCAGTGGCAAGGGCCTCTCGGCCGGCGAGCCGGCTGATTTCTCCCATGCGTTGCTCAATGATTTCCGTTTTGCGAGTCTGAACGGCAAAATAGCTCTGGAGAAGTGCCACTTCTTCTTTCTTTGGATCACCGTTTTGAGCAATGAGATAGCAGGCGTATCGGGTGAGCTTGACGTCCGCGATGGAGCTGGTGGCACCGCTGCCGAGAGTCACGTCTCGCGTAGTGTCACGGAAATGGGATTCAACGGATACGCCGGAATTGTCGCAAGCTTGCTTGGCTCGTGTAATAGCTTTGCTGAAGTTTTCCCATCTGTCGTACCCCATATAGGTCATTAGCTCGCGTGCATACCAATACTCAACTTTGGAGTCCTCGGTGGTGTGTGCGATAGTGCTGAGTTCGCTGGTTTTGCGTGTGATTTCGTCGCGGTTCATGGGTGTGTCCTTATGTTTTTCATGACCATTTTCGTGACTCCACGAAAATGGTCAAAGCGAATAATTGCAATGGTTTTGAGGTATGGGCGCGCTCCGCCCAACTGGTCTGTCTTCGTCCGCCTTTTCGACCAGATACCTCATGGAGCACAATGCCAACGTCGCTACCGTTGGCCCAGCAAATATTCTTAGACGACGCCCCGAAGTGAATATCTATGCGGCTTTCAGAATATCAAAGAGCGTGGAGTGTGTGCATTATGCGTTCCAAAAATAGTTTCTAGTAGCGAATTGTTTACGGTGTGAGATATTCTTGGGATGTTTGCGGCGCTCTGCCGTGTAGCGAATGGAAATGGATGGTGCTCTTATGGGATTTGAGCAGGAAGCAGTTAGTGAACTGTGTGCCAGCGTGTGGGGCAATCGTTCGACAATGCAGAGGGAATTCACTCGTGGAGCCCATGGTGAGCAGTTCGTGCTCCGGGAGCTGTCCATGAAGGGGACGCAAACGCCATCGCAATTGGCATCGGCGCTGCAGGCCAGTTCCGGCCGCATCTCCACTGTGCTGTCGTCTCTGGAGAAAAAAGGCTGGGTCACGCGTGACATTGATTCCAAGGATCGGCGCATTATTCGCGTGAATCTCACTGATTCCGGGCGCGAGCAGTCTCATCGGATGAGAGAGGAAATGCGTTCCGCAATTTGCTGGATTTTCTCGCAAATGGGGGAGCGGCGCACGCGCGAATTCGTTGACCTGGTGTCTGAGTTCACCACATATATGTCGATTTGCCATCCGGGACAGCCTCGGCCGACTGCTGAACAGGTGCGTGAGGCATTCGTGGAGCGGGGCAAGCGCGTGGCTGAACACATGGCAGCTAAGCGCGCGGAGAACTAATCGGCAAGGCTAATTGAGGACGCTCACAGCGAACATGCAGAAGTGCGCGTAATATCTCACAGTGTAAGTAATCAAACAATAGAAACTATTAAGACATCGTGAACCGATAATCGCCGATAACCCAGCCAACTTAAGAGCCAATCGTCAATAACCAATAACCAACCCAACCAACACAAGGGGAAACCAATGCTTCGCATCATGAAATACCTCTCCAAAGCGGAGATCGGTCAGATGCTCATCGCTCTGGTGACCATCGTCGGGCAGGTCTACTTCGACCTGAAACTGCCCGACTATATGTCAGACATCACCACGCTGGTCGAAACGCCGGGCAGCCACATGAAGGACATTTGGATTGCCGGCGGCAAGATGCTGCTCATCTCGCTCGGATCCGCGGCGTGTGCCATCATCACCGGCTACATCGCTGCGCGCGTGGCCGCCTCGTTCACCCAGCGTCTGCGCTCGCTCGAATTCCGCAAGGTCGAGTCCTTCGGCCCGGCCGAAATGAGCAAGTTCTCCACCGCCAGCCTCATCACCCGCTCCACCAACGACGTCACGCAGGTGCAGATGTTCATCACCATGGGTCTGCAGCTCATCGTCAAATCGCCGATCATGGCCGTATGGGCCGTGTGCAAGATCGCCGGCGAAGGCTTCGAATGGACGCTCGCCACCGGAATCGCCGTAGTGATTCTGCTGGCGGCCATCGTCATCATGATGGCCATGGTCATGCCGAAATTCAAGGCCATGCAGGCCCTGACCGACAACATCAACCTCGTGGCCCGCGAGAACCTCACCGGCCTGCGTGTGGTGCGCGCCTACAACGCCGAGGACTATCAGGAAGCCAAATTCACCAAGGCCAACAAGGACCTCACCGACACCCAGCTGTTCACCAACCGCGTCATGGCGTTCATGATGCCGCTGATGAACACCATCATGAACGGTCTGATGCTTGCCGTCTACTGGATCGGTACCTACCTGATCGATGCCGCCGGGCTCAAGGACAAGCTCACCGTGTTCTCCAACATGGTGGTGTTCTCCAACTACTCCGTGCAGGTCATCATGAGCTTCCTGCTCATGAGCATGGTGTTCGTGCTCTGGCCGCGCGCCGACGTGTCCGCGCAGCGCATCATGGAGGTACTCGACACCGAGCCGATCGTCGAGAACGGCACCAAAACCGCCGCCGACGTGGCCAAAACCGGTCAGCGAGGCACCGTGGAATTCCGCAACGTCAGCTTCACCTACCCGGATTCGCGCGAGGCGATGCTGGAAGGCATCAACTTCACCGCCGAGCAGGGCCAGACGGTGGCGTTCATCGGCTCCACCGGCTCCGGCAAGTCGTCTCTTATCAATCTCGTGCCGCGCTTCTATGACACCAGCCAAGGCCAGGTGTTGGTCGACGGCGTGGACGTGCGCGACTACGACCTGAAGGCCCTGCGCGACAAGATCGGCTACGTGCCGCAGCAGTCCGTGCTGTTCAAGGGCACCGTGGCCTCCAACGTGAGCTACGGCGATCAGCCGGGCGACCCGGCGGAGGTCGAGATGGCCGATACCTCCACCCCGGCCGGGCGCAAGCGCGAGGCCGCGTTGATCGCCGCTGGCAAGGCTGCGGAAGGTGCCGATATACCGGCCGAGCAGCTGAATCGCGTCAGGGCCGCCGCCGACGTGGCGCAGGCCAGCGAGTTCGTGGCGCGCATGGACGGCGGGTATTCCGCCGCGATCGCCCAAGGCGGATCGAACGTGTCCGGCGGCCAGAAGCAGCGCCTGTCGATTGCGCGCGCGGTGTACCGTCACCCGGAAATCCTGATTTTCGACGACTCGTTCTCCGCGCTCGACTTCAAGACCGACCGCGAAGTGCGCGACGCGCTCGCCCGCGAGGCTAAGGATTCCACCAAGCTCATCGTGGCCCAGCGCATCGGCACCATCATGAACGCCGACCGCATCGTCGTGCTCGACGACGGCAAGGTCGTGGGTCAGGGCACGCACAAGGAACTGCTCGACAACTGCGACGTATACCGCCAGATCGCCGAATCCCAGCTCAGCCAGTCGGAGCTTACGGCGTAGGGGGGGGCGGCAGCGGTAGCTCCCCATGTCAGGGGCTGAGCCGTAAAGGGAACAGCCCAGTGGGCTGTTCCCAGGCGAAGACGAGCTGATAAGCGAGCGAATAAAACAGCACAGCTGACTGAGGGGTAGTCGCGTACGGCTTCTCTCCCTCCGGCGCTTCGCGCCACCTCCTTCATCAGAGGGAGGTCAATACGGACTTTTAAGGAGTAAAACAAATGCCAAGAGGACCAATGGGCGGCAGGCGTGCCGTCGAAGAGCCCCATGATTTCGGCAAAGTCATGGGCAAGCTCGTGAACTATTGCCGCAACTATCTTCCCGTCATCATCATCGCGCTCATCCTGGGCGCGGCCGGCACCGTCTGCCAGATCGTCGGCCCGGACAAGCTCAAGGACATGACCAACGAGATCGTCAAAGGTCTGCCCGCCATCGTTAACGGCAGACCGGTGATGAACTCGGTAGATTTCGGCACGGTGGGCCACATCGCCTGGACTTTGGTGGCCCTGTACGTGGGCTACGCCGTGCTCGGCTACGTGCAAAGCTGGATGATGGCCAACGTCACCCAGCGCACCGCCCAGCGACTGCGCGAATCGATCTCGGTCAAAATCAACAAACTGCCGCTCAAATACTTCGACAAGGTCAGCTACGGCGACGTGCTGTCCCGCATCACCAACGATGTGGACGCCATCGGCCAGACGCTGGGGCAGTCGCTCGGCTCGCTGATTACCTCGGTGACGCTGTTCGTGGGCGCGCTGGTGATGATGTTCTACAACAACGTGATCATGACCCTGTGCGCCATCGGTGCCAGCCTCATCGGCCTGATCATCATGATGGCCATCATGAAGTCCTCCCAGAAGTACTTCGCCCGGCAGCAGATGGCGCTGGGTGACGTCAACGGCCACGTGGAGGAGATGTACGCCGGCCACCTCATCGTCAAGGCATACAACGGCGAGGCCGATTCGATCCGCCGCTTCGAGAAGTACAACTCGGACCTCTACGAGTCCGGCTGGAAGTCGCAGTTCCTCTCCGGCCTGATGATGCCGCTCATGAATTTCGTGGGCAACTTCGGCTACGTGGTGGTGTGCGTGGTGGGCGCGGCGCTCGCGCTCGACGGGCAGATCGAGTTCGGCGTGATTGTGGCGTTCATGATGTACATCCGCCTGTTCACTCAGCCGCTTTCGCAGTTTGCGCAGGCCTTCCAGAACCTGCAGCGCTGCGCGGCCGCCGCCGAGCGCGTGTTCGGCTTCCTTGAAGAGCCGGAGATGGAGGACGAATCCGACAAGTCCGCTTTGCTTGGGACCAACGGCCACGAAGTGAAGGGCGACGTGGAATTCAGCCACGTGCAGTTCGGCTACGAGCCGGGCAAGCCGATTATCAACGACTTCTCCGCTTCAGTCTCGGCCGGTCAGAAGGTCGCCATCGTCGGCCCGACCGGTGCCGGCAAGACCACCATGGTCAACCTGCTGATGCGCTTCTATGAGATTTCCGGCGGTTCGATTTCGATTGACGGCGTGGACACCAAGTCCGTGCCGCGCTGGAACGTGCACGACCAGTTCTCCATGGTGCTGCAGGATACGTGGGTGTTCCGCGGCACTGTGCGCGAGAACGTCGCTTACTCCAAGCCTGGCGTGACCAACAAGCAAATCGAGGATGCGTGCAAGGCCGTGGGCCTCGACCACTTCATCCGCTCACTGCCGGACGGCTATGACACCGTGCTCGATGACAAGTCGTCGCTCTCCCAGGGCCAGAAGCAGCTGCTGACCATCGCCCGCGCGATGGTGCAGGACGCGCCGATTCTGATTCTCGACGAGGCCACCTCCTCGGTCGATACCCGTACTGAAGAGCTGATTCAGAAGGCCATGGATGCGCTGACCGTGGGGCGTACGAGCTTTGTGATCGCGCATCGCCTCTCCACGATTCGCGACGCCGACATGATCCTCGTCATGAACCACGGCGACGTGATCGAGCGCGGCACGCATGATGAACTGCTGGCGGCGGGCGGTTTTTACGCCGACCTCTACAACAGCCAGTTCGCGCTTGCTGACTGACGGATTGTTTCCTGCGTTAGCGGATTAGCGGATTAGCTATACTCGGCTCCCCTCTCCGAGGGGAGCTGTCAGCGTAGCTGACTGAGGGGAGCAACCCATCGGTCCACCCGAGGGAATGCTCCACTGGATGTGATACTGATGATTTCGTACATTAGTGTGTGAAAAAGCCGCCGGGAAAATTGGGGGATTGGGCGGCGGTGCGGTTGGCGTTGAGAATGGCGCATTCGAAGGGGAAGTGAGCGCGCAGCTGGGTGGCCGGGGTGGTGAACAGGGCGGTGGCGAGGCCGTCGGCCAGTGTGACAGGGACGTGTGCCGCAACGGTGTTCGACGAATCGTCGGTATCGCGGTTTGCCGTTGTCGAGGCATTGCTGCCATGCGTCGATGTCTTCGTGGTTATGGCGCTCGATGGCGGCGTGACGGCCACCCATGTGGCGGCTACATCGTCAACCGGTAGTCCGTCGATGGCGTTGAGCAGATGGTGAAGTTGGTGACCTGCGGCGTCAGACCAGTGGCGGCGGCTGGGGGAGCTCGCGCAGAATGCGCCGTGGCTGATTTCGACCGTACCTACGGCGTTGGCCGGATCGGCAGGATCTTCAAGGGCGATGGTGATTGGTTCGTCCGTGTGCACTAGCAAATCACCCCCGGCGTCGATGACGTATTGAATGGGTTGAGGGTGACCCGCGCCATCACCCAACATCCCCGCAAGCAAATCCACCAAATACCCCTTACCGCACGCGCCGAAATCGAGCGCGACCGGTCCGCGCGTCACCAGTGTTGTGCCATGCCGCTCAACGTCGGCTGACCAAATGGCTCGTCCGTGGATCGCGCCTGCATGTTCAGCGGCATCTGGCGCAGGCGTAAACGAATACGACTCGTCATAGCCAAGCCGAATCAAATCCTCGCCCACGCACGGGTCGGTCGCCCCATCGGTTGCCGCAAACAGGCGGTCGTACAGGCCAAACAGACCCGATGCCCAGTCGGGAAAATCGAACGTGCCGCCATGTGCGGCCGTGCGCATCCGGCCGACGATGGAATCATCGCGGAATCGAGATAATACAACCTCATATTCATGGATGAACGAGCCAATACGATCGCGTATCTCATCGTCCAATACGCTCTCGGTGTGCACCAGTAATCCGGTCCCCAACGCATCAGGAAAAGCGTATACGTATGGCAGTTGCTCGGTCAGACTTGTCATGCCCACTATCGTAGAACGCATGGTGTGCCGGTGTATACTGGATTTTGACACTGTGTCAATGTTGATTCGGAGGTTGTGAGAATGGGCAATGCGACTACAGCAAGTGTAACGGGCGCGCAAGTTGCACCGGCGAAATCAGCCATCAAAGATCTCCCCATCGCCAAAGTGTGGGCGTTTGCGGTCGGCCAGTTCGGGTGGGCGCTGCTTTCCGGCATCATCTCCAACTGGCTCGTGTATTTCTACCAACCTGACCAGGAGACCATCTCCCAAGGTCAGACCGTATTCGTGCCGCAGGGCCTGGTCGTTCTCGGCATCGTGACCGTGGTGGGCGGCATCACCGCCTTCGCCCGATTCTTCGACGCGTTCGTGGACCCGGCCGTGGCGTCTCTCTCCGACCGTTGCGACGCCAAATCCGGCCGCCGTATGCCGTTCCTGAAATTCGCCGCCCTGCCGCTCGCGGTGGTCACCGTGCTCGTGTTCTGGAGCCCGATCAACGGCACCAGCTGGGTGAATGCGGCGTTCCTGTTCGTCACCGTGATCGGCTACTACATCGCCCTCACGTTCTACTGCACGCCGTACAACGCGCTCATCGCCGAACTCGGCCACGACTCCAAGCAGCAACTCACCATCTCCACCGCCATCTCCTTCACTTGGGTGGCCGGCACGGCCATCGCGTACGTGGCGCCGGTGATTTGGGGCGCGTTCGTGCCGATGATGGGCCGCATCACCGCCATCCGCGTGACCTTCACCATCATGGCCGCCGTGGCGTTCGTGTGCATGCTGGTGCCGCCGCTGGCCATCCGCGAGAAGGACTACGTCAACTCCCATCCCACCTCCGAATCGACCATCGAATCCCTGAAGCAGACGTTCGGCGACGGCGAATTCCGCAAGTTCGTATGCTCCGACGTGGTCTACTGGGTGGCCATCACCACCTTCCAGACCGGTCTGCCGTTCTTCGTGACCAGCCTGCTCAAGCTGCCGGAAACCACCACGACCATCTACTTCGTGCTCATGACCGGCGTCTCTGTGCTGTTCTATCTGCCGGTCAATATTCTGGCCAATAAGGTCGGCAAGAAGAGGCTGCTGCTGGTTGCCTTCGTGATCTTCACCTGTGCGTTCGCATTTGCCGGCGCCCTTGGTTCGGCCGTGCTCGGCTTCATTCCGGCGATGGCCCAGGGTTTGGTGCTCTCGGTGGTCGGCGCGATTCCGATGGCCGCGTTCGGCATCCTGCCGCAGGCCATCGTGGCGAATATCGCCGACGCCAGTTCCAAGACCACCGGCCAGGACCGTCAGGGCATGTTCTACGCGGCCCGCACCTTTGCGATGAAGATGGGCCAGTCCGTGGCCATGCTGCTGTTCACCGGCGTCTCCACCATCGGCATGGCGTCCGGCGCGGGCTACCGCATCGCCGCCGTGTGCGCGGCCGTGCTGTGCGGTCTGGGCGGCATCGTGTTCGCGTTCTACAACGAAAAGAAGGTGCTGGGCGTGCTGGAGACGTGATGACGTTGCCGGGTGCCGCCGCGGTATCCATGCGGAGCGGTGTGGGTGACTTGCCCCGTCTGCGACACTGAACAAGCCGCCGCGGTATCCCTGGTATCCAGGCGGAGTGGTGATCTTAGTTCGAGCTATTGCGCCGGCAGACGGCTGGGACGATGCTGCGCTTGCGGCGGCCCAACCGGCGACACCGAAACGTTACCGTGTCGACACGCGTGCGACACTTCGGCGTCAAATTGCGTTTGACCGCACTCCGTACTATATTGTTGCGAGTTGCTTTGCGGAGCAAAGTAACATCCAAGGGGCTGTAGCTCAGTTGGTAGAGCGCTTCGTTCGCATCGAAGAGGTCGCGGTTTCGACTACCGTCAGCTCCACGAGACCCTCTGCATTCATTCCACCGCAGAGGGTCTTTTCATTTTGTTTTCGTTGAAATTCTGCCATCTCGCGTTTCAAGGGGCTGATTTGGGGTTTGCCGGAGGTCTACTTGCGTTTCGAGGGGCTGATGGTCAAGTAGATACGCCGCCAAAATGGCGGAATAGCGTTGCGTCAAAGCCGTTTGTACTGGTGCTTCACCGGATGAGGAGCCCCTTGAAACGGAAGTAGACCTCCGGAACATGTGAAATCAGCCCCTGCAAAGGGAGAATGCCTCGATTTCGCCATGGATTGTCGTGGATTGCTCTGTGGCATGGGCAATACTGGGAGTATGACAAGCGCAGATGAGTTGAATGAGCAGTATGACGCTGACGGTAGCGTGACGCAAGTGCCTGAACGCAATGATGAAGTTCATGCCGGCGAATCCGCCGTCGCCCAATCCCGCGAATCGGCCGTGACCATCCCCGCCGGCACCGTGGTGCTCGCCGCCACCCCGATCGGCAATGTCGGCGACGCTTCAGCCCGTCTGGTGGCCCTCTTGGAACGGGCCGATATCGTGGCCGCCGAAGACACGCGCCGCCTCTACGATCTCGCCCGTCGCCTCGGCGTCTATGTGAACGGTCGCGTCATCGCCTATCACGACCACAACGAGCGCGACAAGGCCGACGGCCTGCTCGACCAGGTCGAAACCGGCGCCACCGTGCTCGTCGTGTCCGATGCCGGCATGCCCACCATCAACGACCCCGGCTTGGCCATCGTGCGCCGTGCCATCGAACGCGGTCTGCCCGTCACCTGCGCGCCCGGCCCCTCCGCTGTGCTCGACGCGCTCGCCCTCTCCGGCCTGCCCACCGCCGCCTGGCATGCCGACCTGCTGAACATTTTACCGAGCTTTGGATTTTATTGACGGGGGTTTTGTTCCTTTCTTGAAAGAAAGGAACCGAAAGAACTTTTAATACAATAATAAAACACCCTTTGTCTGGCGGCATAGCTGGACAGGGGGTGTTTTGTTATAGCATACGCGCTGCATCTAGGGCATACAGTCCCCCAAAGGGGGAATTGCATATGCAGGCATCACCAATCGTACTTACAACTTTGGCCGGATTGTCAACAGGTTTGGGCGGTGCATTGGCCGCGCTGGCAAAACCCAGCGAAACTATGCTTGCCGCCAGTGCAGGCTTCGCCGGTGGCGTAATGCTTACCGCGTCGCTGGCGGATCTGATGCCCGAAGCACTGGAATTTTACAGCGGCTATCTGCAGCCGCTTCCCTGTGGGGGAGCAATCATAACGCTGTTGGCCTTGGGTATGCTCACCGCCGGATTGCTGGGCCGCCTGCTGCCCGAGGAAACTGAACTGGCCGCAAAATACGGCCAGAACACCGCTCGCACCAAAGCTATGCGCACGGCATTGATAACCGGCACGGCCTTGCTGCTGCATAACTTCCCGGAGGGGGTGCTGACCCTCTTTGCCGGAACAGCTGACCCCGCCCTCGGCCTGCGCACAGCCCTGGCCATTGCCCTGCACAATATCCCCGAAGGTCTGGCAGTGGCGGTGCCCTTTGCCTATGCCACCAACAGCCGGGCCAAAGGCGCACTGGCGGCACTGGTCTCCGGTCTGGCCGAACCGGCGGGCGCCCTGGTGGCACTGTTTTTGTTCCGCAGCCTGTTCACAACCGGATTTTTGACCGGCACGATGGTGCTGGTGGCAGGCATTATGATCTGGGTCGCCCTGGCCCAACTGCTGCCCACGGCCTTCGCCCCGGCCCACCGCCTGCCCGGCATTTTAGGTGCCGCCGCTGGCTGCCTGCTCATGCTCCTGGGCATTGCGGCTTTGCCGTAAATGTGCTATACTATACTCTGTATCAATGTTTGAAAAGATACGCTGCATTTTGGCAGCAGGAAGTGAAAAGTAAGCGCGTGAAAGGAGCCCGGCCTATGAAGTGCCAGGTTTGTGGAACAGATAGCGGAAAGTATCCTTTGTGTGCGGTATGCAACCAGGAAAGAGAGCGTGGCCGCATTATAAAATGTGAAAAATGCGGACGCTGGCATTATTGGGATGTGGAATGTCCCCAAATCCAGAAAAAAGAGTTCCTGTACGAGTGTCGGAAAAGCCTGCTGACGGATAACGAAAAGAAATTTTACGCAGCAATTTTAAAGGTACTGCCCAGCGATTGCCAGCTGTTCCCGCAGATCAACCTGGCGACCTTTATCGAACGGACCGATGATGCCCGATACCGCAATGAACTGTTCCGCAATGTGGATTTCCTGGTAACGGACAAAGACCTGGCCCCGAAGATCGCAATCGAGATCAACGATTCCACGCATAACAGCCTGGACCGCAAAAAGCGCGATGCCAAGGTGCACGACATCTGCGAAGAAGCGGGCATCCCGCTGATCACGCTGTGGACAAAGTACGATCCGGACGAAACTTACATCCGAGGCCGCATCGAAAAAGCGCTGAGCGAACCGCCGAAGCGTGTGGCCCACGCGCAGGAAGCAGCAGAAAAAACGGCACCGGTGGAGACCCATACGCCGCAGCCGGAGGAACAGACTAACGCCTGGGACAATATGGCGCAGGAACAAAGAACCAAAAAGAAGCAGGGATGCTACATTGCGACCTGCGTCTATGGCTCCTACGACTGCCCGCAGGTGTGGGTGCTGCGTCGCTACCGGGACAGCGTGATGAAAAACAGCGTGTTCGGTCGGCTGTTCATCCGGCTGTACTATGCGGTCAGCCCCACGCTGGTACGCTGCTTTGGAGAGCTTACGGCTTTCCGCGATTTGGGCAGGCGGCTGCTGGACCTCATCGTTGCCAAACTGGCGCGGGAGGGCATGGCCGATACGCCGTACAGCGACCAAGACTAAAACAAAG
>ERZ857693.1260-NODE-1260-length-33185-cov-14.003169_pt1 | contig 33185 bp, 27 predicted proteins | sample MGYA00519765_ERZ857693 | MGnify/ENA primary metagenome ERZ857693 (study PRJEB31778, sample SAMEA3449354) | human gut metagenome | biome: human gut; feature: human-associated habitat; material: faeces | place: United Kingdom | collected 2010/2012 ... | reverse complement strand
TTTCCTGTTCAGTTTTCAAAGATCATCTGCACCTCAGCAGTGCTCATCTATATTATCAAATCATTTTCATCTTGTAAACCCCTTTTTTTAAAATTTTTTAAAAAAAAGAAAAGAAGATTCATTCAGCCCCGTCAAGCCTAATAAAATCTTCTCTCCGTCAAAATTTGTTTTTGACACCAAAAATGATTCGCGCTATCAATTTTACTGTCTGTTATTCTTGCAGAAGTATTAGTATCAATCCCAAATTCCCTAAGCCTTTTAAATAAAAGCTTTATTTACACTTATATACTACTTAAAAAAAGGCTTTTTTTCAATGACAAAAGTCACTAATTTTATACATTTTTTGGTAAAATAAGTACGGTGATAAAAATGAATGAAATTTTAATTGAACAATGCAGTTATTTAATTGATGATACACTGCCAAACATCGCAAATATTTCAAATTTAATAGCTCTGCTCTATCATGAAATGGAAAACATCAATTGGCTAGGCTTCTATATTTGTGATGAAACAAACAACGAATGTACTCTAGGACCTTTCCAAGGAAAAGTTGCCTGTACACGCATACCATATGGAAAAGGTGTTGTAGGTACTTGCGCTAAAACACAAGAAACACAAAGAATTGAAGATGTACATAAATTTTCAGGTCACATTGCCTGCGATTGTGCTTCCAATTCTGAAATCTGTATTCCTGTAAAAAAAGATGACAAACTCGTTGCCATCTTAGATGTTGATTCTTTTGAATTCAATAACTTCTCAAAAGAAGACCAAGCCACCTTAGAAAAGATCTGCGAATTCTTTATTCCTCTTTTCTAAGTACGAAGATATCATCTAGACTCGAATCACTTTGTAGAACCGTCAAACCATCCAGCAAATCTCTAGATAAGTCATCATCTACAATTTGAACAAGGAATGACTTTGTCAATTGACGCTTCGAATGAAGAAAAGCTCTTTGTACTACAGTCTTACCCAGTTGATACTCATTTGAAAGTGCCTGCACCATTAAACTCTTTTCTGGTGATACACCAATTAGAAGGTTGCAAGCCTTTTTTTCATGCAAGAAAGAAAGACTTCCCTTAAAACTTAGTGCATCATTGACATCCACCTTTAACAGGTTTTCATCAAAACATCCCCAATACGCAAAACTATATACAGGATGATTTGAACGATATACATCTTTATAATGCAAAAACAAATTTGTGCACTCTTGATAGATTTCACTAGGCGTGTACATCACATGGTAGCCAGGCAAGTTTTCACGCACTTCTTTCCATTTTTCGAAAGGATATATCGTATCCGTACAAGCAGGATCCAGACAAGAATATGAGAAACAAGGCATGCACAATAAACCTGTATCTCCAATCAATTCTTGCAGTGTTTCTATCAGCATTTGATAGTTACCCACCAAGCCACTATAACGAGATAGATCTGCTTCTAATAAAATTTTACTCCCCTTTTCAATGCCCAAGTCGATAAATATTTGTTTAAAATCTTCTTTTGTATAAATTTCCATGCCAATATTCTAACTTTTATTTATAACTCTGGCAAGTTTTTACCGCCTTTTTCCAGTTTGTATACAAGCTATCCATTTCTTCATCACTCTTTTTAGGCACAAACTCTTTTTGAAGATCTACCCCAAGCTCATCTTGTGTCCAATACCCACAAGAAAGTCCTGCCAAATAAGCTGCACCTAAAGCGGTTAATTCATTGGTCTTAAAACGTTGAACAGGCATTTGAAGTAAATCACTCTGGAACTGCAACAAGAAATTATTGGCAGCAGCTCCACCATCCACCTTCAACGATGAAATCTCAATCTGGCTGTCTTGCTTCATTGCCTCTAACACATCTTTTGACTGATAGGCCATAGATTCCAAGGCTGCGCGAACAATATGATTTTTATTGGCTCCAAAAGTTAAACCAACAATAGTTGCCTGACAAGCATCATCCCAATATGGAGCCCCCAACCCTACAAAGGCCGGTACAATATAGACACCATTTGTATTTTCAACACTTTCTGCCATGCCCTGCGTATCTTTTGTATTTTCAAATAACTGCAACTGATCACGAAGCCACTTCATTAAACTACCTGAAACAAAAATACTTCCTTCTAAAGCATAATTGACTTGATTACCAATTTGCCAAGCGACCGTCGACAATAAACTATTCTTTGATTCGACGATTTTATCGCCCGTATTCATCAACATGAAACCACCTGTTCCATATGTATTCTTAATGCCACCCGCACTAAAGCAGCCTTGACCAAATAAAGCCGCCTGCTGATCACCTACAACGGAACAAATTGGAACTTCTTGACCAAAAAAATGATACGAAGCTGTCTTACAATACACATAGGATGTCGGTTTGACTTCCGGTAAGATTTGTCTAGGAATATCAAACATTTCTAATAATTCTTCATCCCAAGATAACGTATGAATATTAAACAATAGAGTACGACTCGCATTCGATACATCCGTAATATGCGTTAAGGAACCCGATAACTTCCATACGATCCAGCTATCCATTGTTCCAAATAACACTTCGCCTTTTTTTGCCTTTTCATAGACAGCTGGATTTTGATCAAAAATAAAGCGAATCTTACTCGCTGAAAAATAAGGATCAATACGAAGGCCCGTTTTCGCCTTCACAACATCTTCATACCCTTTTTCCTTCCAACTATCACAAATACTCTTTGTCTGTTTAGACTGCCATACAATGGCAGGATTTACAGGAAGCCCTGTTGATGCATCCCATAAAACACTTGTTTCACGCTGATTACTTATTCCAATGGCAGCCACTTGTTCTGGACGGATCTTACTTTTTAAGATGACCTCACTCATCACGGCCAAACACGCCAACCAAATCTCATTGGCATCTTGTTCTACCCATCCTGGATGCGGGTAAGATATTGTCGTTTCTTTTTGGGCAATCTCAACCACATTGGCTGCTTTATCAAATAAAACAGCACGCGTACTTGTTGTTCCGTGGTCGATTGCTAAAATATATTTTTGCATAGAAAAAAATCTCCTTATATGTCTTATTTTAATCTTTTTGTAAGCTCTTTACAAGATTTCGTGGACAAAAGAAAAGAGATGTCAAAAACATCTCTTAACTACGAAGTGTTGCGTTGCAATCTTTTTGAATATGTTCAAGGATAGCTTCAAACACTTGATTGATTTCTTCATCTTTTAATGTATGAGAATCCGACTGGAATGTGATCGATAACGCAACAGATTTTTCATCTTTATTTACGTGTTCACCTTCATAAACATCAAATACTTCTACATCACGAATGATCATTTCTTTATTTAAACGACCCTGTTTATTAATTGTGTCCACTACCTTTTGTACCGGCATTGTACAATCTAAAACGAATGCCAAGTCACGAGATACACTTGGATATTTTGAAACTGGAGTGAATTTGATTTTGGATTTCTTCACATCGATCAACGCATCAAAATCAAGTTCAGCCATCACAATATTCTTACCATATTGAGGATGAATATCACCTAATAATCCAACACAATCTTTTCCTAACATGATCTTAGCACTGCGATATGGGTGGAAGTGTGTTGTATCCATATCATTTTCTACAAATGAAATTCTTTGAGCTGCAATACCAATTTGTTCAAAGAAAGCTTCTACTAAACCTTTTAATGTGTAGAAATCGCTTGGTGTTACATCACTTGTCCAACGAGTTTGTTGTAAATTTCCACTCATGGCAATAGCTAAATGCATTTTAGCACCACTTACACCAGCTACATCACTCAATTCAAAGACATTGATATCTTTGATATTACGAGCACGGTTATAAGAAACAACATCTAATAAGCTTGGCAAAATACTTGTACGAATGTAGCGACGCTCTTCACTCATAGGACTAGCTAGTTCGATTGCTTCATCATTATTAAAAATCGCATTCTCTTTCTTTTCTGTACTAATTAAAGTATATGTTAAACAATCTTGTAAACCTTGAGCACATAAGAATTGACGTGCTTGACGAGTCAATTGTTGTTTATACGTTAATTTACCTTCTGTCATAGGCATAACTGGAAGCGTACTTGGCAAACGATCATAACCTAACATACGAATAACTTCTTCACTTAGATCGGCCATACCTTCCATATCGGTTCTTGAACTTGGAATGTGGCAAGTAATCAAATCATTAGTTACTTCAGGTTCAAAGTCTAAACGTGCAAATACATCGACAACTTCATCTAAGTTAAAGTCAGTGCCTAAACGATTATTAATAGCTTCTAAAGTGCAAGAAATTGATTTTGGTTCATAAGGAACCTGTCCATATTGAACTGTTTCTTCAATACCTGTCGCATCCGCATATTCAATCAACAATTGAACGGCACGATCCAATGCTTTTTTACTAGCTAATGGTTCAATACCTTTTTGGTAGCGAACACTTGCTTCTGTAGAAAGATTTAAGCGGCGTGCTGTATTACGAATCGCAACATGATCAAAAATAGCACATTCAATAATAATTGAATCCGTTGTATCTAAAATCTTAGAATCGTCTCCACCCATAACACCGGCAATACCGATTGGTTTACCTTGATTTGTGATGACGATATCTTCTGGTTGTAATTTATAAGTCACACCATCTAAGGCTGTATATTCTTCATCAAAGCCATCGGCTACGACAATACTTTGACTTGGTAAAGATTTCGCATCATAGAAGTGCATTGGTTGCCCTGTTTCTAACATAACGATATTTGAAATATCGACAATATTATTAATTGATTTTACACCACTAGCTGCCAATAATTCTTTCATCCATTTTGGACTTTCTTTGATAGTTAAGTGGTTAATCACTTTTCCATAGAATAATGGACATTTTGATGTTGTACTTTCAACATGCAAGTTACTAGGTGTACCTACATCACTAACTCCTTCATAATTTGGAAGTTTAACTTCACGATTTAAGATGGCCCCCGCTTCTTTTGCCATATTAAATGCAGCTAAACAATCATTACGATTTGGTGTTAAACCAATATCTAACACTTCATCATCTAAACCTAAATAGCCAAGTGGATCTGTATTTCCTACAGGCGCATCAGCAGGTAATACTTCAATACCGCTCTTTTGATCATCATCTAAACTAGCTGGATCTACCCCTAGTTCAAGTAATGAACAGATCATACCATTACTTTCAACACCACGAATCACACCATTCTTGATTTCTCCACCAGGTAAAACAGCACCTGGTAGTGCAACAATTACATTTTGTCCTGCAGCCACATTGGGTGCGCCACATACAATATTGACAACTTCATTTCCTACATTGACAGTTGTACAGTGCAAGTGATCACTGTCTGGGTGTTCCGTACAAGTTTCAACGTGACCAATCACTAAATTTGTTCCTTGCGATAAATGTTCAATACCTTCTACTTCAAAACCCGCATCTGTAATACGTTTTGCCATTTCTTCAATAGAAAGATCTTGTACATCCATAAATTGATTAAACCATTTTCTTGAAATACGCATATTTAAATCCTCCTACTCATAACGTTTGAATGTAGAATTGAATCGTTTATCATTTGTATAGAAATGACGAATATCATCAATGCCATACTTCAACATCGCAACACGCTCAACACCTACACCAAACGCAAAACCACTACATTTTTCTGGATCATAACCAGCCATCTTTAATACATTTGGATGCACTTCTCCAGCACCTAGAATTTCGATCCATCCAGTACCTTTACATGTTGGACATCCTTTTCCATTACAAATGTGACAAGAAACATCGACTTCTACACTTGGTTCAGTGAACGGGAAATAACTAGGTCTAAAACGAATCTGACGATCTTGACCAAATAACTTTCTGGCCATAAATTCTAAAGTTCCCTTTAAGTCCGCTAAAGTGACCTTTTCACCAATAACTAAACCTTCCATCTGCATGAATTGGTGAGAGTGCGTTGCATCATCATCATCACGGCGATATACCTTACCTGGACATACAACTTTGATTGGTAAATTTGGTGCACTTTCTTCTAATACAACCATCTGAATGGCCGTAGTATGTGTTCTCAATAAACGATTTGGATCAATATATAAAGAGTCCTGCATATCACGTGCTGGGTGATCTTTAGGAATATTGGCTCTTTCAAAACAATATTCATCATCCACAATATCGTCACCTTCAATAACTTGGTAACCTAAACCAATGAATAAATCTTCCAATTCTTGGCGTACCAAATTTAATGGGTGCGCATTCCCTAATTCTGGTTTACGACCAGGTAATGTAATATCGATTTTTTCAGATTCGATCTTTTTTTGCATTTCTAAAGCTGCTAATTGTTCTTTCTTTTCTTCAATCATCTTAGAAAGATCTTGTTTTAATTGGTTAACCTTTTGTCCAAAGATAGGTTTTTCTTCTTTCGACAAATCTTTCATACCCTTCATCAACTCTTGAACAGGTCCTTTTTTACCTAGATACAAGACACGTAAATCATTCAATGAAGATGAATCTTTGACATCTTGAATTTTTTGTGTAGCTTCCTGCAAAAGCTCTTCGATTGTTTTCATGTTGTTCTTCCTTTCCCTAAAAACAAAAAAAAGACGACGCAAGAACGACTACTGCCGCGTTACCATCTTGCTTCGTCTTGATAGACACACTTAATTAACCATGATAACCGTATGAAACGGAAGAGGTTTTAACTCTTGCTCAAAGGTGAATTCACTATCCCTACTCATATAAACCTTTCACCAATCGGTTTACTCTCTAATCTAAGCGTTAAATAGTTACTATGTCTTCTCATTGCTTTAACATTTCAAATTATATCGAAGTCCATGTTTTTTTTCAAGCCGAAGTATGGTAATATTTTCTTATGATTCAATCAATAAACAATAAGAAAATAAAAGAATACGCCAAACTGATTCAAAAAAAAGAAAGAGATAAGACAAATTTATTTCTCGTCGAAGGCGAACATATGATTAAAGAAGCATTTAACGCAAATGCTCTACAAGAATTATTTATCCTTGAAGGACTCGAATGTCCAATAGAGTTTAACTATGAAACCGTAACGCAACAAGTATTAAACAAATTGTCAAACCAGAATTCAAATTCAAAGATGATTGGTTTATGTAAAAAACTAAACTTAAAGCCAGAAAAAGAAGAAAATATTCTATTACTAGATAATGTACAAGATCCAGGAAATGTAGGTACGATTTTAAGAACCGCTCATTCTTTTGGCATTGACTCTATTTATATGTCAAAGGGTTGTGCCGATATCTACAACCCAAAAACGATTCAGTCCAGTCAAGGAGCCCTTTTCTATATTCCTGTTATCCAAACAGATTTAGTAGAAAAAATTAAAAAGCTTCAAGAAAGAAATATTGAAGTGTATGCCACAGCTCTACATGATAATCACAAGAATCTTCAAGATATTAAGCCAAGTAAAAAATACGCAATTCTAGTTGGTAATGAAGGACAGGGTGTGCGCAAGGAATTGATTGATTTAAGTAATCATATTGTCAAAATTGAAATGGAAACTTTCGAAAGTTTAAACGTGGCCATTGCCACATCCATATGTATGTATACATTTAAATACGCAAAAAGGTAGCGAATGCTACCTTTTCATTTTTCTCCATTCAAATAATGAATACATGGTACATATAAATTCCGTAACAACAAAGGCATACCAACCTACATGAATGCCAAAACACTTCATTAAGCCATATGTCAATGGAATCAAAATGACTAATTGTCTAGCCAAAGTGATCATTAATGAAGTATTTGCCTTATTTAAAGTCTGGAAGGCAGCACATAGTACCATACTGATACCGGCAAACACAAAGCTTAAGCTAATGATTTTTAATGCGGGTATTCCTAATCCATACATCTGGTCATTCGCACTAAACATGGCTAATAATTGTTTAGGGAATAATTGAAATACAATTGTTCCTACAGCCATAATAAAAATCGATAAAATCATAGAAAATTGTATAGCTTCAATTGCTCGATCTTTTCTGTTAGCCCCATTATTATAGGCAACAATTGGAATCAAGGCATTGGTGATTCCAAGCACTGCCATATTCAAGAAATTCTGTAATTTATAGTAAACACTAAAGACAGTAATCGCCATAGCTGAGATTGGTGCTAGAATCATATTCATAAAAACAGTCATAAAACTTAATACAGACTGCATTAAGATGGCAGGAACTCCTACTTTATAGATTTTACAAAGAATAGGTGTAGAAAAGGAAAAATTACGCATATGGATATCCAATTCTTTTATTTTTACCTTCGTAATTACATATCCAATAAGCATGGCACAAAACTGTCCAATAACGGTCGCAATGGCAGCTCCGGTAACACCCATTTCAGGTAGACCAAACCATCCAAAGATCAAGATTGGATCTAGAATAATATTAATAATAGCTCCTGCTCCTTGCATAACCATGTTATAAATGGCATTTCCTGTTGCCTGCATAATTCTTTCGAAAATGATTTGTACAAAGACACTAAATGAAAACATCGTACATATACGAATATACGTATTGGCTAATGGAATTACATTTTGATCTGATGTAAACAAAGATAAGAATACATTAGAAAAAAGTAAACCCAAAACTAAAAAGACAAGTCCATTCACAAGTCCTAACAAGATTCCATGCATCATTGTATTATTCGCATAATCAAATTTCTTTTCGCCTAAGTATCGTGCAAGCAATGTATTAAAGCCAACGGCTGTACCACATGCAATCGCAATCATAATGGTTTGTACCGGATAACATAAAGATACAGCGGTTAGTGCATCACTCGATACCTTTGCGACAAAGATACTGTCGACAATATTATATAAAGCCTGGATCACCATCGAAATGATGATGGGCAAACTCATAGAAACCACTAATTGTTTGATTTCCATATGTTCCATTTTGTTCATAAAAATTACCTCCCCTATGTTTTGGCAGTTTCATAGGGGATACCAAAACGAAAATAAATGCTAAAATAAGTTAATATATTTTTTCTATTTTATCAAATCAAGAATAGACTCACCAATCAGATCAGATGGTTTTGATAAATCAAAGTTATCTAAAACACTTGCACCAAGAACCCCAAACGAACTTGAATCGTCCAATATTCCATGTTCTTTCATACTAGGTGAATACATTAAACATGGTACACACTCTCGAGTATGATCCGTTCCTTTATAGGTTGGATCATTTCCATGATCGGCCGTAATGATCAACATTGTATCTGAATCAATAACACCAAGTAGCTGTCCTAATAAAAGATCAAAATTTTCAAGCTCATCAGCATATCCAGAAACATTTCTTCGATGGCCCCACTTGGCATCAAAATCCACAAGGTTCGTAAATAATAAACCTGTAAAATCTTTTTTCATTTCTTCAATAGTTTGAAGCATACCCTCATGACTCGAAGTCGAATGAATGCTTTTTGTGATTCCCTGTCCATTAAAAATATCAGAAATCTTACCAATGCTAATCACATCCAATGAATGAGATTTTAACACATCTAAAACGGTTTTACTCGATGGAGACAACGCATAATCATGACGGTTGCTAGTGCGTGTAAAGTGACCCACCGAATCTCCTACATAAGGGCGGGCAATGACTCTTCCTACCTTGTATTCTGGTTTTAAAGTTATTTCTCGAGCAATCTGACATACACGATATAGCTCATCTAATCCAGTCACTTCTTCATGTCCACAAATTTGTAGAACACTATCAGCAGATGTATAAAGTATCAATTTCTTTCCACCCGATTGAATTTCTTCCATGGCCAATTCATCTAAGATTTCCGTTCCACTTGCACTTTTATTTCCAATAAAGACATGGCCAGTTAATCTTTCTAATTCCTGAACCAATTCATCAGGAAAACCATTTTCAGTGAATGTTTTAAAAGGTTTTGTCGTATGAATTCCCATCATTTCCCAATGACCAGTCATTGTATCTTTGGAACAGCTCGCCTCATGCATCTTACAAGCATAGCCTTTTGATTGTAAAGCTTTACCACTCGAATGAAGATTTCCTAAACCTAATTGATATAGATTATCTATCTTTAAATCCGGGCGATATTCTAGGATATGTCCAAAAGTATCGGCACCTACATCATCAAATTCTTTGGTATCTGTAGCTTGTCCAATCCCAAAAGAATCAATAACGACACAAACTATTTTTTTGTATTTCATAAACGAATTGCACTTTCTAAGGCAAGGGTAATCATTTCATTAAAAGATGTTTGTCTTTCTTCAGTACTTAAATGTTCATGTGTACATAAAGAATCAGATACAGTTAATAAACAAGCTGCCTTTTTATTCAATACCTTAGCATTGTGGAATAGGGAAAAACTCTCCATTTCGACACAAAGTGCATCTTGCTCTTCAACCATTTTTTCTGGTTGTTCCAAATCCCCTTCATAGTAGAAAACATCACTAGAATGTGTGTTTGTCTTTACAACAGGAATTGAAACTTCTTGACTTACACTTTCAATCAACTTATTTAAATCTTCATCTGGATATTGCATTGTATCTGTATCACCACTTTGTGCTAAGGCATAGGTAGATTCTGAATAGCTTCCTTTGACTAAAGCAACAGACTTCATTGGTAATTTTTCAGAATAACTTCCTGTACTACCAACTCGTATAATGGCATCAACATCATAGAATTTAAAAAGTTCATACGAATAAATTCCCATGCTGGCCATACCCATACCACTTCCCATGACAGAAACTCTTTTTCCTTTATAAGTACCTGTATATCCAAGCATACCTCGTACATCATTAAATAATACGGCATCCTTTAAAAAATTTTCGGCAATCAATTTGGCTCTTAAAGGATCGCCTGGCATTAAAACAACTTTCGCGACATCTTCTCTATTTGCGTTATTGTGTGCTGTTGACATAATTTCCTCCTAAAATAAAGACCAGTCTAAGCTGGTCTTTCCATCTTAATATTGTCCTGGGTTATACTTAAATGCATTCGGTACAACATGATTTGGATCATACTTCTCTAAAATTTTACCATATCTTTCACGATAATCATTATCAATTTTCAACTGGGGAATGACCTTTGTTCCCTCTTCAAAGAAGTGCTTTGATCCACGTCCCATTTCTTGTCCACGTTTAGTGTGTTTATCCAAGGCGATATCTGGAACTTCCATGATTTTTCCCATGGCTGCTTCTTTAATAATAATATTTTTCAAATAATCACTTGAACGATCTTTTGTACTTGCACAAAGTAAACGAATCGCATGGATAAAATACATTGGCTGATCTCCATCATCATAGGCATACGATTTTCGTACTTCATTTAATGTGTTGACTTGCACAGCAGCTTGTAAATTTCCAAAACCAATATCTTCAACTGAAATTGTTAGTAATCGACGCCATAGCTTATCTAAAAACAAAGGTCCTGTGATATATAATTCATAAGCAGCTTGACATGCTTCTTCTACTTTATTGCGTCGAATGCTTTTTTGAAGTGTAGAAATCACTTCATCTGCGGCTAAGCCATTTCTTGTTTTTGCGGCAGCCCAAATATTATATGACATATTCTCTTACACTCACTTTCCATTAATATTGTTCTGAACTATATTTGAATGCATTCTCAACAACATGATCCGGATCATATGTTTCAAGAATCTTTCCATAGCGTTCACGATAATCATTATCGATTTCTAATTGTGGAATCACTTTTGTAGCTTCTTCAAAGAAGTGTTTCGATCCACGTCCCATTTCTTGTCCACGCTTAGTGTGTTTATCCAAGGCGATATCTGGTACTTCCATGATTTTTCCCATGGCAGATTCCTTAATAATGATATTTTTCAAATAATCACTTGAACGATCCTTTGTACATGCACAAAGTACGCGAATCGCATGGATAAAATACATTGGTTGATCCCCATCATTGTATGGGAAGTTTTTACGCATTTGATCTAATGCATGAATTAAAACTGGAACATTTAAATCTCCAAATCCAACATCTTCAACCGCAATCGTTTCTAGACGAGACCACATTTTGTCTAAGAAGACTGGCCCTGAAGTATATAATTCATAGGCTGCTTGACAAGCTTCTTCAACTTTTGCACGACGAATATATTTCTGTAATGAAGATTGTACTTCGTCGGATGCAAAGCCATTCTTTGTCTGAATGTCTGCCCAAATTGTCATTTTATTTGCCTCTACTTTCTATTAATAAAATTATTTCTTGAATCAAAGTCTTTATTGTTTCTGCTGACATAAGCTGATCTTCCGCATGCGCCATTAACATTGTGATTTGTGGTTCTTGCGTATTCATTTCCTGCTGTAACAATTGAAGATGGGCTTCGTGGGCTTGTGAAAAACTTACATCTCCATTTGACATTGATTGTTCGTAAGCTGTTTGATCGTTTTCACGATAATATTTAAGAGCTTCTAAATAACTTGACTTTGCCATACCAGCATATGTAATAACTTGCATAGCAACTTGTGATATTTGTTCAACGTTAGCCATATTACCCCAATAATTTTTTTGCCATTTCAATAGCAGCAGCTCCATCTGCCATTGCGTATACTCTAGGTTCAATACTTGCAACTGGAATATTTAATTGTTGATGAATTGAATCCACCGCATAAATCAATTGTGGACCTACTAAGCATACATCCCATTTACCCACTTCGTTCTTAATTGAAGCATTAGCTACTGCACTCACTTCAATATCTTCACCTGTTTTTTCAGCAACATCTCTAATTTTTTTCACAAGAATTGAACTTGACATTCCTGCATTACAGCATAACAATATTTTCATTTTGATTTCCTCTTTCTATTTTAGTTCTGGCCAATATGCTTTATTCGCCTCAATAAAATCATCTAAAATTTTTCTTGCCACATTGGCATTTGGAACACATTTATTTAAAGTTAATGCCTGTAACATTTTTAAATAACTGTGCTGCTCATACGCATCTACAACAAGCTTTTCACAATTTACTTGTTGTTCCATCAATCCCTTTTGGAAATGTGGAATTTCACCCACAGTAAGTGGTTCATATCCATCTTTTCCAACAATACATGGAATTTCAACCATAGCATCCTTTTCAAAGTTTGAAATCGCTCCGTTATTTGGAACAATCAACAACATTCTTTCATGTGTATTAAATGCTAAGGCCGTTGCTAGATCCACAATAAATTCAGCATGAATACCGATTTGTAGTGTTGTATCCTTTGCGGTACCTACTTTTTCAATACGAGCGCATTCACCAAATACACGTTTTTCTCTTGTATCCACAACTTGATCAGCACGAGTATAATTTGGATCTGTATGTGCCACCATATCATCTCCAAACAAATAATATTGGAAATATGAATTTGGACACATCGTAGGATCAATCGCAATAATGTCTTTTACCTTTTTAGCTGTATCAAACCATGAGCTATCTGTATAATATGATGCATCATCATCGGCTAAACAGTTTCCATATTTTAATTGGTGTGCAATCAAGTCTTGAATATATTCTTTTCCATCCTTATCCTTGATTGATGTCCACCATCCAAAATGATTCAGCCCATAATAACGGATACACATTTCTTTACGACTATTGAAGCCTAAAATACGTGCAATTGTATGCTCCATACCAATTGGCATGTCACAAATATTGATAACTCTTGAGTTTGGTTTAAAACGACGACATGCTTCTGCTACAATACTAGCCGGATTGGAATAATTTAACATCCATGCATTTGGTGAATATTTTTCCATATATTCAATGTTTTCCAATACACCCGGAATGCTTCGTAAACCATAGGCCATGCCTCCTGGGCCACATGTTTCTTGTCCAACAACACCATATTTCAACGGAATCTTTTCGTCTAGAGATCTCATTTCAAGCTTACCTACACGAATGTGTGCTAATACAAAGTCAACATCTGTATAGGCTACTTCTGGATCTGTTGTTGCGACATATTGTATGGTTGGATCTTTTTCCTTGATTAAGATTTCACATGCCTTTGCGACATGATTTTGACGTTCTTCATCGTTATCATATAATTTGATACTTCTTAATGGTAAACGGTCTAGGTTGTCTAACAACATTAAAATAATTTCTGGAGTGTATGTACTTCCTCCACCTGCAATAACAATTGAAAATTTCTTCATTTTACTATCTCTCTTTCTAAGACAATAAATTGATACATGTATTATGTTTGATTTTATTGTTTTTTTACTCTAACAATTTAAAACTATATAAGTTTTTAATGAAGGCATCGCTATCTTCACTTTGAAGAAGCTGATGCATATATTTTTTGTGTGAAACAATTTGGTTAAAGAATTGAAACAACAAGTTCATTTCATCGTTTCGTTTCTTTTCGAGCGCCAATAAAAATACGAGCTGCACTTGATTTCCATGATGTTCAAATGTTTTTTTTAACAAGGCCACTTCTATACCTGTTTTATCGGCAAATGTAAACAGGGCATGTGGAACCATCATCTGTGATCCTAAATTAGTTGGATAATTCTTTTCTCTCAACAAAACATCTTCATAAAATCCTTTTGTATCGGATATAAATCCTGATTCGTGCAACTTTTTAGACATCTCTAGTAAGAGTTCAGGCAGTTCTTTTGTGTCTGGATATACCTTTACATGTTCTTTTTGAATATAACAATCTAATATCTTAGAAACACGTTTATTCATACGAATCATGTGAATCATTGAATTCAATCGTTCAATATCTTTGATTTCTGGTAGCTTATCCATACTGAATACTTCAACACCTTTTAAGATCAGAAATGAATCCAACGTAATGACTAGATCAATTGATGTAAGATCCATTCTTTTCAAAGCTTCCTTATTTATGATATTCACGATCTCAATCTGGTTTTTAAAATACATTTCAAGCCATTGTGTCAACAATTGTTTAACGCTGTGTCGCTGACTTGTAACAACGATTGTTTTAAGTTTTACATTTTCATTCTCTAAAAATTGTGCCACATATACAGTTAAATATGAAATTTCATCTTCTGTAACATAAACACGTTTGTATTTGAAAAGAATAGGAACAATCATCATACTGATTTCAAACGCAAATGGAAACTTTGTCTTTACATCATCAACAATGGGATTTTTTAATTCATATCCACCAATAACTCGTCGATTCATAAATTCTATGTGCAAAAGCATTTTACTAGATAAAGCTTCCGATTCCTTTAAGTTGATTGAATATTTATCGAATACTTCATTACAAAATTCATCATATACAAGCACTGTAAAATCTGTGATTTCAGGTACTTCATCCGTTGATTTCATTTTAAATGTATGTAAAAAGTTATATAGAATCGGAATATCAGCCTGCTCTAAATAAGGTGACTGCATAGATAATTTAGTAATGACACGTGTGGAAAGATCGTCCGGAGAACTTATTTGATAACCCTCTAGATTGTATCCATTTAAATTTCGTACTCGACATATCAAGATGCATGCTGTAAATATAGATAAGTCTGTTTCTGATAAATAGATTTGTTCTCCATTCATGATTTTGATAATATCTTCCTCTGTGGATTTATAATATTTCATAACCCACGAATCACTTAGAAGCATATAAAGAATGTCCATTAATGCATCTGGATTTTCGAGTGCCATGTCTTTTACGATTTTAAAAAGAAGCTCACGAATGTCACTTTCTTCTAATAAAATGACACACTCATCTTTTTTTAGTTTGAACAATTCCACATTGTAGTTTTTCAACAAAAATTGAATCACTTTATTGATTTCTTTGCGGATTACAGAATCAGATAAACCTAATAATTCTGATAAATCGTATATACTGCAATCCTCAAAGAATAGTATTTTACCTATAATTTTGTAAATACGATAGACAGCTAGATCCATATTTTCATTATCCTGATTGACTATGTTATGAATAATATCTAGGTGCTCATCATTGATCATATATCCTTGTTTGGTACTCGAACGTATTAATATACAGTTTGTCACATCATTCATAAATGTGATTTCATTACGTATAGTTCGTGTTGACACATTTAGATTTTCTGATATTTCTTTTCCATGAATCCCCGGATTATTCATAATCAATTTGATAATTTTTAATTGTCTAGCTGTTAACATTTTTCTCTTCCTATTTTTCTAAAGCTTGTTCTTTTTGTAGCTCATCTTTTTCCATCATCTTAAAGAATGGATAATAGAACACAGTTTGTAGAATCAACAATACAAATACTAGGACTACAGACTTCCAATCTAATGTCATTAAGAATGCACTTACTCCTGGAGGCAAGAATCCTGGAGGATTGGCAATTGGTTTACCGACTAAGCCTAAATTCATTGTTAAATATACAATTGTTGTACAGATCAATGGTCCGAACACAAATGGAATAAACATAAATGGATTCAAGATAATTGGTGTACCAAAAATTAATGGTTCATTGATTCCAAACAAACTTGGAATAATGGATACTTTACCTACTGAATTCAATGATTTTGCCTTTGATCTCATCATTAAAATATTTAATCCTAACGTTAAACCAGATCCTGATACACATAATATACAATAGAATAATCCAAAAGTAAAAATATGTTGAACAGGTTGTCCTGCCGTATAAGCTGCAATATTTTCAGCGGCATACGCAATCGCAAAAGATGCCCATACAGCAGATGTAATACTTGGTCCATGTAATCCAAAGAACCATAATAATTGCGTAAAGAACATCACAATCAATAAAGCTGGTAGTGTATCCATACCTGTTACAGCTGGTGCTAATACATTCATAATCAATTGTGGGAAGGCAACCTTTCCAAAAGTCAATGAAAGATTCGCAATCGCAACTGCGATAATTGTGTTCAATACTAATGGTACTAATGCCGCAAACATATCTTGTACCATTGGTGGTACACTTTCTGGCATTTTAATATACCATTTGCGTTCGTAACAAATGTGATAAATTTCAACTGTAAATAAAGCTGCTACAATACCTGTAAATAATCCAGTTGATCCTAAATAAGATGTACTTAGTTGACCATCTTTGACTACAGCACAAAGAATGAAGAAGACAACTAAAGCAGTAACTGCAGGTTGACTTCCCTTTAAATCATATTTTTCAGATAAAGTCTTCGCAATAAAGTATGTCGCATATACCGCAAGCATATCGTTTGTGAATGCTGATGCATATGTCAAGACCCCCATGTTTGCATTTAAAAAATCATAAACAGGTCCACTTCCCAAAAGGTTGGCAATACCTAAGAAAATAGTACAGAATGAACCAACAATAATAATAGGTATTGAAGCAACGATACCATCTTTGATTGCTTGAATGTGTTTTTGTTGTTCAAGCTTGTTCGCAATTGGCATCAAATACTTCATAAGTACGTTTTGAATTTTTTCCATTTTCGCTCTCCTCGTATACAATTTTTGTCGACCAAATTGTTATCTATATATTAAATGTTCACATTATAATTCTCAAATCTTCTTTTTCCACTTAAAGTGGCAAGAAAAAAAGTCGCCATAAAGGCGACTACGATATCCATTTCATAATTTCTTCTTCACTTTTCTATACACACTTCGCAATTTGAGATACGCTCATATCATTTGAAAGCATAGTTTAGATTATCAATGTCATTTCTTGATTCATTTGCGCAATCTTTTAATCTGATTCGTTTGCACGTATATTTGCTTCTTGTACTTTTTTATTTGCTTCCTCTAATCGTTTTTGAGCCTCCTCTAATCGTTTATTCGCTTTCTTTAATCGTTTATGAGCTTCTTCAAATTCAAGTTTTAGTTCATTTTCTTGTTGTATTCTAAAGTCTTCAATCCATTTTGTCCAACAATCATTCGATATGGTTTCTACTCGTTTTTCTACCGTTTGAATTACTTCATCATTTTCTATCATCTTAGTTTTACCATTATCACGACAATTCAAAAAGTAATATACCATTTTTTCTTTATCATCCATCTGATCATAAGACTTATCTAAATTTTGTGTTGAATACACAGATATTTTCAACATGCCATCCGGAAAAAACAAAATACCATTATCATTTCTAAATTGAAGATCTATTTCAAATTCACATTCCTTACCATCATAGAACGCAATGACTTGACATGGGTTTAAATCATATTCTTCCTGTGATCCAAACAACCTCATAAGATAATATTCAGATAAGCGATGTAATTTGATTATATTTTGATCTATCAGAATAGCTAGTTTCATCTTGGTGTTATCGTCAAATTCTACAAAAGCTTCAAGTATTGGATCAAACCCCACATTCGTTACATTTACATTCACCACCTTTCTTTCCAAAAATACCGTGAGTAATGATTTTAAGGCATCGTTTGCCTCCTTACAATCTTCGCCAAACACATACTTAAAGGCGAAATCATTTAATAAATTTGCACTTCTCATGAGCACCACTTTCTAGTAGGCATTTAACTGTTTATCTAGAACTATAAATATCGCAATGTAACTAGACAACAATTCGTTAGATAAGTCTTTGATTACAGTTAGTATCGATATTAAAAAGAACCATCATCACTTTTGTGTCCTAGATCAAGAAACAATTACACCTTCGTTTTATGACTATCTAATCAACTAGGTGTGTCAGATTGCCTACATACTCTTATACGTAAAAAAATGGAGTTTTTTTGAAAAAAAGAAAAATTTCTCAAAACATTTGTGAAAATAATGATATTATATACGCGACAGGAGGATACTAGAAAAATGAAAATTGTCGATGAATATTTTGGATGTGACGTATTCAGTACATCTGCTATGCAAAGATACTTGCCTCATGCCGTCTACAAACAAATGATGGATGTGATGGAAAAAGGAAAGGAACTTCCTAAAGAGATCGCAGATGTAGTCGCAAACGCCATGAAAGACTGGGCTATGGATAAGGGTGCAACTCACTATACGCACTGGTTCCAACCCATGACAGGTATTACGGCTGAAAAGCATGATGCGTTTATCAATCCAACAGGGCCAACATCTGTTATTTCAGATTTTAGAGGAAAAGAATTAATCAAAGGTGAACCCGATGCCTCAAGTTTTCCAAGCGGAGGATTGCGTGCCACTTTTGAAGCCAGAGGATATACCGCATGGGATCCAACTTCTCTAGCTTTTGTCAAAGAAAAAACTTTATATATTCCAACCTTATTCTGCTCTTACGATGGCAGTGCTTTGGATAAGAAAACACCATTATTGAGAAGTAATGATGCCTTAAACAAAGCAGCTGTTCGTTTATTAAACATTATGGGTTACAACATTCATAAAATCAAAACAACAGTAGGTCCAGAACAAGAATATTTCTTGATTGATGAAGACATGTTCAAAGAACGTCTAGACTTATTAGTAACAGGAAGAACATTATTTGGTGCGGCTCCCGTAAAAGGTCAAGAATTAGATGATCACTACTTTGGTAGTTTATCTGAACGAGTAAAAGCTTATATGGAAGAAGTCGATGAAGAACTTTGGAAATTAGGTGTTTATGCCAAGACCGAACACAAAGAAGTAGCTCCATGTCAGTTTGAATTGGCGCCTGTATTTACATCAACAAATATTGCGAATGACCAAAACCAATTGACTATGGAAGTTCTACAAAAAGTAGCTTCTCATCATGGATTGGTATGTTTACTACATGAAAAACCATTTGATGGTGTCAATGGTAGTGGTAAACACAACAACTGGTCTTTCTGTACAGAAGAAGGAGAAAACATTTTAGAACCAGGTGATTCGCCAAAAGACAATATTCGTTTCTTAACTGTTCTAGCTGCCATCATCAAAGGTGTAGACGAATACCAGGATTTATTAAGAATCTCTGTTGCCAGTGCCGGAAACGACCACCGTTTAGGTGCAGATGAAGCTCCACCCGCTATTATCTCTATCTATTTAGGTGAAGAACTAACTGCCATTCTTGAAGCCATTGAAGCTGGAAATGAATATGTCGATACAATCGATCGTAAATTGGAACTTGGTGTTTCTACCCTTCCTCCAATCGCAAAAGATTCTACAGACCGTAACCGTACTTCTCCATTCGCATTTACAGGTAATAAATTCGAATTCAGAATGCTTGGATCCAACTTAAACATTTCTTGTCCAAACACTATTTTAAATACAATCGTAGCCGAAGAATTAACACAGTTTGCGGATGAATTGGAATGTGTTAAACAAAAAGATATGACAAAATCCTTAATTGCGTTGATTCAAAAGACATTAAAGAATCATAAGCGTATCATTTTCTCTGGAAATGGATATTCCGATGTATGGAAAAAGGAAGCACAAAAACGTGGCTTATTAGAACTTAAAACAACAGCGGATGCACTTCCTCACTATACAGATCCAAAGAATCTACAATTATTTGAAAAACACAATGTATATTCTGCAAGTGAATTGCATGCTCGTGAAAGTATCCTACTCACAAACTACTACCAAGTAGTTCAAATTGAAGCTAAAACAATGGCTTATATGTTACGAAAACAAATCTTACCTGCTATCTTTAGTTATGAAGCTAAATTGGCTCAAATCATTCAAACAAAAAAATCAAGTGGCATTGAGGCACCATTAGAAGTTAAAATCTTAAAAAACATCAATACACCTCTAGAATTAGTATCCAATCACTTAGATACATTAGAAGCATTGATCAACAAAGAAACCACAACAGAAAAACAAGCTGCTCGTTTTGCGGCCGATGAATTACTTCCGTTAATGGAAACGATTCGTCAATTGACGGATGTGATTGAAACCAATGTTTCTAAAGAAGACTGGCCTTTACCAGACTATAACGACATTTTATTTAAATCTATGTTGTAGGGAATCCAAGGATTCCCTCTTTTTTACATTAATTTTCTGAAACTACTTGCATATTTCTCTTTCAAGGTTCATAATCACTTAAAAAGGAGTTTTAATTATGAGCAAATTAGTCGTACACGCAAAAATAATGATTGATGGAGTGAGTGATACACCAAAGAAAGATCAATTGATTTCAATTGAAGATGGAAAAATTGTTTCCATTGAAGAATATCATGAAACAAATGAAGAAGTCATTCATGCCAATGTCGTTACCCCTGGTTTTTTTAACTGCCACGTTCACATTATGGAACCGGTTGGCTTTAGGACCGATAAAAAGTTTAGTTTGATGGAGAAAGCATTCTATACGCAAAAACACTGTGAAGACTACCTTCATTCAGGAGTTACTTTTATCCGTGTTTTAGGTACTGCCAACGATTATGATATGCAGATTCGTGACTGTATTGATTCTGGACTCATTCAAGGACCACATATGTTGTGTGCTGGAAGATGCATTTGTATGACAGGCGGTCATGGTTGGCAAGATGGAATTGAAGCCGATGGCAAGGATGAATGTCGAAAAGCAGCTCGTACCCTTCTTAAAGAAGGTGTCGATATAATTAAAATCATGGCTACAGGTGGAGTTATGACCAAAGGGGTTGAGCCAGGAAGTGCTCAATTAACACAAGAAGAAATGGCTATCATTATTGAAGAAGCACATAAAGCTGGAAGAAAAACAGCTACCCATGCCCAAGGAACACAAGGTATAAAAAATGCTCTATATGCTGGTATTGATTCAATAGAACACGGAATCTTCTTAGATCAAGAATGCTTGGATTTTATGAAAGAACACGGTACTTATTTAGTTCCTACTTTAGTTGCTCCTCAATGCATTGTAGAAAATGGTATTGAAGCAGGTATTGCTGACTATATGGTTAAAAAGGCAATCTATGTTAAGGATGCACACGTAGAAAGTTTTAAAAAAGCCTATGCCCAAGGATTAAAGATTGCCCTAGGTACAGATGGTGGTACACCATTCAACTACCATAACAACACCGCTTATGAAATGGAATTAATGGAGAAATACGGTGTAGATCGTATGGACATTTTAAAGATCGCGACACACAATTCAGCTGATTGTTTAGGTGTTTTAGATGATTATGGAACTTTAGAAGTGGGTAAACATGCCGATCTCGTTTGTCTTGAAGAAAATCCATTGGATGCTATTTCAAATGTTCGTAAAATTGATAAGGTCATTAAAGATGGAGTGATTGTAAAGTGACAAAGCTATATATTCATGCCCAAACTTTAATTGATGGTATTAGTGATACACCTAAGCTTGATCAATTAATTACTATTGAAGATGATAAAATCGTTCAAATTGAAGATTATCACGAAATAAACGAAGATATCATTCATGAAAGTGTTGTTACACCCGGTTTCTTCAATTGTCACGTACACATTTTGTATCCGGTTGGATTTGACTCAAAAAAAGAATTTTCTTTAATGGAAAAAGCTTTCTATGCCCAAAAACACTGTAAAGAATATTTAGAATCTGGTGTTACCTTTATTCGTGCAGTAGGTACAGAAGAAAACTATGACCTACAAATTAAAGAGGCCATTGACAACCATGTGATTGAAGGACCTCATATGTATTGTGCTGGTAAAGTTATTTGTATGACAGGCGGTCATGGATGGCAAGAAGGCATTGAAGCCGATGGTAAAGATGCATGTTTAAAAGCCGTTCGTACACAGCTTAGAAGCGGTGTGGATCTGATTAAGATGATGGCTACAGGAGGCGTTATGACCAAGGGTGTTGAGCCTGGTAATGCCCAGTTTACTGTGGATGAAATGAAGGTCATGATTGAAGAGGCACATAAGGCCGGAAGAAAAACAGCTACCCATGCCCAAGGATTACAAGGTATTAAAAACGCTTTATATGCAGGCATTGATTCCATTGAACATGGTTGTTTTTTAGATGATGAATGTTTAGAACTGATGAAAGAACATAATACATTCTTAGTCCCTACCCTTTGTGCTCCCCAATGCATTATCGATAAAGGTGTAGAAAATGGTGTAGCCCAATATATGGTGGATAAGACGTTAAAAGTCAAGGATGCCCATGTTGAAAGTGTTAAGAAAGCTTATGAAAAAGGTATTCAGATTGCCTTAGGCGCAGATGCAGGAACGCCATTTAATTACCATTCAAATACAGCTTATGAAATGGAGCTTTTGGCTCGACTTGATATTTCAAACATGGATATCTTAAAGATGGCCACGATCAATTCCGCAAGATGTGTTGGAGTTGAAAAGGACTATGGTTCGATTGAAGTTGGTAAACAGGCTGATTTAGTTTGTTTAAATGAAAATCCATTAGAGAACATTTCAAACGTAAGAAAAATTAATAGAGTCATTCAATCCGGTAAGATTGTGGTAGACAACAATTAAAACTATAGGAAAAAGGTAGAAATCTTAAAACTTGATTTCTACCTTTTCATTTTGACGGATAACGCTGCAGTGCCATGCCTGTTAAATATGGCATCGGCATTTTATATATAGCTTTTTTGAATAATTCTTTTGTTTTCGGATCAAATTGTTCTAATTTTGGAAAAATTGTAATCAAATGTTCAGTCATACGACATAATTCAATACATTCAAGAATGCGTTCCATTTTTAGAAAATCAAATACATCTTCACTCTTTTTAAAATGATCAAATAATTCATGAACATCTGGATCCGCATCATCATACCCATTATAGAAAATAGACAGATAGCTTTCTGGTTTTAAAAACACAGGAGCCATCAATTCATAGTCTAGACGCGTATTTGCGATCACATCCATATATGGAATTGAATCATAATACAATATAGCTTCTCCATAAGTATCATCTGGAATCAAATAATCAAATGTATAGTATGTCCAGAAATTAAATAATGGATTGGTTTCCAAACTTCTAAGATCCAAGCCATACTTTTGTGCTTGCCTTTGAACAACCATGAGATCAATAGCTCCACAACTGCGAATAAATCCAATTAAACAAAGTAAAGGTTCTTCTTGTTTTTCTTTTTGATCAAAATCCACAATTTTTAAAGCCTCAATAACACTTTCCTTCAGCTCGTCTGGAATTTCATTTTTAAACAATAAATATTTTCGATAAAGCGCCACCTTTTCAAATGGCATACTACATACACTTCTTTATAATTGTTTTCACGATTCGTTTTAAAAGTTTTAGTTATTTTACTGTACAAACATCTACAATATTTTCTGGTGTATATTGTTGAATAATTAGCTCAACCATTTGTTTACGAGTAATTTTTTCACAACTCACATCATCCGGAAAACATATCCGAAAAAATTGACTGTACACAACTTCTTTTCGATAATGATTGATTTCTTGTATTAATGAGCTCATAACTCTCCTTTTAATTCATATTTTTTGGCAACAACGAGTAAATCTTTTGTCCGTAACTATAATCTTCAAATGCCTTTGAAACAAGTTTTTGGCTAAGCTGCATATCGGCCGTTGAAATAAAACCATCATAGATGATCATCCCATTAAATGGCATAATAGCAGTTTGAATCAACATAGGTGTTTTTTCGGCCGGAATAAATTTATCTAAGTTTTCATTTAAACCCTTGACCATATAGTTGATGCCTTCATCATTTAATACTGTATAGTTCTTTTCATAGACAGCCAACAAAAAGTTTTTGCGCATGCCATATTTAAAATCTTTTATAATATTCAAATTACGATATGTTAGATTTAAAGGATTCTTTTGAACATAGCCATCAATAAAACGATCTTTTTCTTTCCAGAACACCTCGATTAGATTGACCAATTCATCGGGTTCAATATAATTATTGGGATCAATTTTCTTATTTGGGACAATTTGTTCCAAAGCATTCACATAATCTAAGACGCTAAAATATAACTTATAGAATAGGCGTGTATCTTTTTGATCTAAATAAGCATACGTTTGTTTCTCATTTAGAGCACAAAGCTTATCATTAAAAGATACGTGCTCATGTGCTTCTTTATAGCCTTTCATACTAAGTCCATAATAATTTGGTAATGAAATTTGTACAACAGCTTTGCGATAGCGCTTTGTCAAAGAATCTGAGAATCCATTAAAGAATGGAATTAAATCGATCTTTTCTTCATTCACAGTACCACGAAGCAAATTGTTGAACAATTCATCCTTAAACTTTGTGATGTCCTGCACTTCTTTTTTAACAGCTGTAAAAAATTTTTTAATATCTGGATTTGTCGCATCAAAACCATGATAAAAGATAGAAATGTAGCTGTCTCGATCTAAGAATTTTGGTTCGAATCTTTCGCGTTCGATACGACAATTGCGAATGTTAAACAATAGATCTTTATAATCCCAATATACATATTCATTAGCTAAACTATGATCAATTAATTCATAGTCTTCTTTTAAATACGCCCAGAAATTGAAGAGTTTTCCCTCAATAATGGCTTTATAATCGTATGCACAAGCACTACATACGGCTTGAATCAAAGATGGTTCAATGATGCCAAAGGCACGTATAATTCCAAGAATGACTAAGCTTGGTTCATCTTTTTCTGCCTTCTGATCTAAATCAATATCTTTAACAGCTAATTTGACATTCTTTTTGAATTCTTCAGGTAATTCTTTATCAAAATATAAAAACTTAGAGCTTAATGCATGTTTTTCAAAACGATATCGATCGTCTTCTAAGTCTTGGTTGCGTAATAATCTTCTTAATACCTTTAATTCCCATGTTGTGCAAATAGAAACTAAATACTCAGGGGTATAGGTTTCAATCATGCGTTCAAACATTTCTTTTCTTGTCATGGAATCATAGTCCCAATAATCATTTTGACATGTTCTTTTATAACAATCAAAAACCTTTTCTTTACTATAACGATTTGCATGTTCCAATAAGCGCACCAAAAAAAACTCCTCCTTTATATATCTTCAAAGGGATTCATCGTACCCTTTTTTCAATCCAATGAGAAGCCAAAACAAATGCTTTGGCAATATTTTTATTTCTCCTTGGGATTGTTATAATTATTATAGTATGATATCGAAAAAAATTGAACCTATGTGTTAGAATTATACCTAAGAGGAAGAAGTATGCGAATCATAGAAATTTTTAAACGATTATTTCATTGTAAAAAACCAATTGAGATCAAACCAAAGAAAAATGTAAATGCTCCAACGAAGATGAAACAAAAGAAGGATTTAAATCCACCAAAAAAGATGAAACAAACGTATGTCGCAAAATCTACCAATTATTTGGATGAACAATACAATTTATTTCAAACCATTCAGCCTGGATATCTTGTCTTTTGTCGTATGCCCGTTTGCGAAGATAATTTGGTGGATATAAATCACCCCCATCGTATTCGACCCTATTTGATCATAAAAAAAGAGAGTATTTTAGATTTCGGGTGGGATTTCACTAATTTGTGGATTCCACTCTTTTTTTGTATTTAAGATTTTAGGTGGTCTTATTTAAGAAATAGGGTGGAATTATTTAAGATTTAGGGTGGAATCCATTGCCTCCAGATGGTATAATGTTCTTGAATTGAAAACCATCTTTAAGATTTAGGGTGGGATTATTTAAGATTTGGGGTGGAAAATATGCCAGACAACTATGATATTGGTTTGCCTGAGTTTGATGTCATTGACCGAAAAGAGTCTTCTTCTGGCGATTATGTCTATGTTCTGAAACTGAAAGATGAACTTAAAGAACAATACAAAATATGTCCTCAGTGTGGAGCTAGAATGCATGTTCATAAAAAGAGCGTTAGAAAGATTAGAGACCTGAATGAACGTGGACATAACGTTGGATTGGCTATTCAAGCAGCACGCTATAGATGCAGTAATAAAGACTGTGGCTACATCTGCAGCGAAGAGTATCCATCTATTGATTCTGGAAAGATGACTATTCGTTTAAGAGAAAGTATCAAAGAAGATGCTTTTCTTGCTCCGTTCAAGGAAGTTGCTGACAAATATGCCTTATCGGTTCCGACTGTAGCACTTCTATTCAAAGAGAAAGCAGATGAATTAAGAAAAGAAGCCGAAGCATATGCACCAAGAGTTTTAGGAATTGATGAGGTTCATCTTGATAGAAAATACTACGGGGTATTTGTTGATATCGAAAGACGTTCAATCATAGAGATAACTAAAAGCCGAAGTAAAGCTACTGTTAAAGCTTATATCAACAGTCTTCCAAACAAAGAAAACATCATAGCTGTAACTATGGACATGTGGGCTCAATACAGAGACGCGGTACACGACACGTTACCTGGAGTTCCTGTTGTGATAGACAAATTCCATGTTATCAAAGAACTGAATGCCCAAATGGATGCTGTCAGAGCTTCTATCTCAAATGATATACGAGAACGAGAGGCTAGAACGGCCCTGAAAAATAATCGCTTCCTTCTATTAAAAGGCACGGAGAATCTGACTCCATTACAGGTTCAAAAGCTAAGAGAGTTATTAGAAAAATATCCTAAGTTTAGTGACCCTTACGATATGAAGGAAATATTCAGAGCCATCTATCTTTCAGAATCAAGAGCTGAGGCTGAAGCTACTTATGAAGAATGGGTTCGCATCCTCCATGATGAAAAGCATCTGACTTGCTTCGACAACTTTATCAACACCGTAAATCGTTGGCATACCGAGATATTTAATTACTTTGATTATCCATATACAAATGCTCAGACTGAAAGTATGAACAACAGAATCCGCGAAATTGATGGAGCAGGCAGAGGGTACAGTTTTGAGGTATTACGAGATAAGATGGTGCTTCGTCCATACGTTGCAAGACGCTCAGGAGCTGTTGATTTCAGCGTTTTAGATGAGGATGATTAGATGCGAAAATATGATGTAGGAGATATCGTTTTCTTCATATCGAATGGATACAACATCAGAGAAGCTACTGTTATACGCTGTGGCAGTGGTTTCTGTACAATTAAGTTCAATGACAACGAAACTCCAGCAGGAACCAGAGTTCGAGAATCTAAGCTATTTCAGTCTAAGCAAGAAGCTGAAATTATAGTTGAAAAAACACATAACACACTGTTATACTAGGTTTAGTTGGATGAGCCGTAAATCATAACCCTTGTTAAATCATCCAACACTTCTAATTCCTAGAGCTGGCGTTTAACCCTTTCTGCCAGCTCTTTTCTTTTGTACTTTTCTTAAACAAATTTCGAAAATTCACGTTGTTTTCACATTGAGTTGCTACAATGGATTGTAGGAGGACTTAAATGATGAGCAACAAACGTATTTTACCGTCCATAGGGCTAGAAGGAACAAAGGAGGAATTACTTGAGTTCTTAGCTGATTTTGAAATCAACAAGATTGCCATCTCATTTGTAGGTAATCAAATGGTATTTACGACATCGGTTCCCGTAGATGGTGAACTCATGGAAATATATGAACAGGCTTACGGAATCTCACAGGCAAAATAAAAGGCTCTAATCAGTTGACTAGAGTCTTTTTATTAGCAGAACATCTGCTGTAATAATCCTTTTTTAAGTTCTTTGTATCCATCAATCTCTTTCTGTTGAAGATTGATAAGGTTGTCGAGATTGGAGAAATACTCACCAATTTTCTTTTGTTCTTCATAATCAGGAAAAATAATACTTACATCCATCATTTTAGTTTTTGAAATATTATATCTTGATACACCTTGAGCAAGGATTTTAATTTGATTTCTCACGTAATTCGAACGTAACATATATGCGAGAAAATTTAAATCAAAACTTTTTGTTGGCCTGAAGCCAAAGCAAAAACTATTTAAATAAACAATTCCTTGTTTTTCTATTAGTACACACGACATACCTACCTCATCAGGTGTTTCTGAAGACGTTGTGAAAAACACATCTCCAACTTCAACCTCATGTTGTTTTGCATCAATTTCAATAGGGGCAACCATTGTAGGGTCAGCAATACTATTGCTATACACATTCATGTATGTAATAAAATTAGCTTCTCCGTGACCAAAATCATCAGCTGTTTTGCCAGATAAACTTGTGTAGGTTTTACCAATATCTCCCAATTTACATTGTTCCCAATTACCATCGAATTCTAGAAAACTGATTTCAGGTGTTGCCTCATTTCTTTTAGGGAACATTTTCTGCAACATTCCTTGTTTAAGTTCCCTATATCCTTCCAACTCTTTTTCAGCTGATTGGATAAGAGTATCAAGTTCAGCAAACAGAAAACCAATTTTTTTCTGTTCTACCAATTCAGAAGGCACTCGAATTTCAACGTTTCCAAATGTAGTCTTATTGACAATTGGTACAGCCTGATTGGATGCTATAGCTTTTATATTTGCCGATATATTTTCTAATGAAGTAAAAATAAAATTGTCGTCAAAATTATTATAAGGTTCAACAGCATTTATTTGCTGATTTGTTGTTAATTCTTGACTTGTTTGAGCCACTTTACCTATTGTTGAACCTATACTCACAAAAAGAGATGCGTTCTTTCTTATTTTACGGCCTTGGTCAAACCCTTTTTTCGTAAGAGTAGTAATTGTTTTATCAACATAACGATTTCCTTGTATATCGACAGGACTGACAAATAGAAAATCTCCACCATAATTCTCACTAATACTTGTTTTTGGGGTTGAACCTGTAACAATATTACCAACTTCAGAAATCTTATGTTGTTTCCAATTGCCAGTAAATTCGGGGAATCTTAATTTAGGCTCATTCATCACATTTCCTCCAAGCCTAATTCACGAAGCATTTGATTTACGGTATCTAATGTACTTTGCTTTTGGTCTTTAGCATCTTTGATTTTGCTACGAACTTCATTCAAATCAATTGGAGCTTCTTCCTCAAACGTATCTACGTAACGAGGAATATTACAGTTATAGTCGTTGACTTCTTTGACTTCAGATAATGGAGCTTTATATGCAAATTTATCAACATTCATACGGTTCTTATAGCATTCTACAATTCGCATGATATCTTTTTCTTCCAGCTCGTTCATATTTTTGCCTTTTTTGAAGTATTTGCTGGCGTCCATGAAGAAAATATTATCTGAATCACCATTTCGATTCTTCTTTAGAATCATCACTATTGTAGGAATTGAGGCACCATGAAATAGATTAGCTGGAAGTCCAATAATTGCATCCACAACATTTAAAGTACCAATCAGGTATTCACGAATCTTCTTTTCATTGTTTCCTCTAAACAAAACTCCATGAGGAAGTAATACTGCAATTCGTCCATCATTTGACATGTGATAAACCATGTGTTCTACAAACCCCAAATCTGCATGACTTTTAGGAGGTAAAGCACATGATGCAAATCGAGGGTCACTCTCGAATGTCTTGCTCGCACTGTATTTTAAGGAATATGGAGGATTTGCGACCTGTAATTGGAAGCCTTCAGAAACGTTTTTAAAGTTATCATGCACTAAAGTATCATCGTTGTAAGTCGTAAAACTCCTATATGGGATACCGTGCATTAACAGGTTCATACGAAGTAGATTATAGGTTACTCCGTTCTTTTCTTGAGCATAAAAGTGAGAAACGTTATGTGTAGAAAGTTCCTTCTGAACTTCAAGAAGCAACGAACCAGAACCAGCAGCACAATCACAAACCGAATGAGCACTTTCTAGTCCAACTGTCACAAGCTTTGCTAAAAGCTCAGAAGCACATGTTGGCGTAAAGAATTCTCCACCTTTCTTGCCAGCGTCAGAAGCAAAAAGTGCAATCAACTGCATATAGGCTGTTCCAAGTACATCAAATTGAGCATTTTTAAAATCGAATGGAATGTCTCCGACCTTAAGCATGACTTTTCCAATCAATGCCGTTCTTTCAGATACTTCTTTCCCTAAATCCTTATCCTGAAGATTCATATCATCAAACAGTTTATCAAATGCCGCTTCTGATTCCTGTCCTAATGTAGATTCTGTCAACTTTTTAATCGCATTTTCAAGATGAGAAATAGAGAAGGTATTTTCTTTGATTTCGTCAACCAAAGATTTAAACAAATACCGAGGTTCAATGACATATCCAAGATAGTCAATAGCCCATCCTTTTACAGTATCTGAAAATTCCGGATTATTTAATGCCTCAATATATGTGATTCCATCCTGAGCCAAAAGGTCATCCATGTAGTTTTCTGTTCTTTCAGATAAGTATCTATAAAATATAATTCCTAAAATATAGTCCTTAAACTTTGAGGAATCCATACTTCCTCTTAAATCGTTAGCAATTGCCCATAGGCTTTTTGCAAGCTCTTGAGATTTCTGATTAATATCTTCTGCTGCCATTTAGCATCCTCCTTTATGAAAAGCGAAGGACAACCATTAGTTGCCCTCAGCTGTAAATTTATCAAACATATCTTCAATGAATATCTGCAAATCATTGATGATTTTTGTTGTTTTAAGCAATCCAAGATTCAACGATTTAATCTGATTTCGAATCATTTCTCTTGAGATTGAGTTTTCATCCGTGAAGTACTTGTTCAATAAGTCTGAGACAAGCTCTGCACTGATTCCGTGGTCTTCGGCAAAATTCTTGATTGATGATTCAAGCATTTCTCGTTCGTACTGTTCGAATGCTGCTTCGATATCTTCATCAGGGTCTAAATCAAAGAATCGAGTTGTGATAAAGCTTTTCATAATGTCCTGTTTGTAACGCATCTTTTCGTTATCTGAACGTTCGATTTCACGAAGGACTAAATCAATTGACTTTTCCATTTCTTCCTTGTTGTTTCGGTTGATATCTTTCAAAAGGTTCAAGATATAGACAACATTGATTTTGTCTGTACGAACCAGCTCGATGTTGAAGTCGATATCTGCAAGAATGGATTCCTTGCCAGTCTTTTCGCTTTTCTTCATTTCATCATAGAAAGTCAAATACCATCCTTTGTAATCCGTGTAGTTCTGTTCATCAAGAATTGCGTCAATGTCATCCCAATCGAATTTGCTGAACGTCTTTAATACTGCCAAAGTATGAGCAATCTTACGGAAAGCAAATACATAGTCACGCTGTTGATTCTCGTCAACCAGCTCACCAGCATCATCTGGAGTTGGTGTAATCTGACGTAAATCTTCGCATTGCTTACGATACTCTGATAGGTAATATTCATAAGACTCTAGTAAATATTCATTTGGGTCTCCGTCGCCAGAGAACAGTTTCAAGGCGTCATCCTGAGCCTTTTTGATATTACGGTATGTGATGATTTGTCCAAACTGTTTTGTCACCTTGCTGACACGGTTTGTACGGCTGTATGCCTGTACTAGATTATGCCATACTAAGTTCTTGTCCAGAATCAATGTATTTGTTGCCTTGCTGTCAAATCCAGTAAGGAACATATCTACAACAAGAAGCAAATCAACCTGTGGTAAATCCTTTTGCTTTAGACGTTTAGCAATATCTTTTCGATAGCCATCAAATGTTTCGATGTCAAAACTTGTACCGAATACATTGTTGTAATCCTGCATACATTCTTCCAAGTACTGTCTAGAATACTTATCCTGTCCTTCATCCAAGTCTTCGTTTGCCGTAAATGTGAAGATAGCTGCGATTTTCTTGCCGTCAGGATTATGGTTCTTCATGTAGTGATAATATTCCATCAAAGTCTTGATTTTATCCGTAGCGAAGATAGCCGTATACACATCTTTACCTTCAGGATGAGTGTGTCTATCCAAGTTCTTTAGGATATCATCGGCTACAAAGGCAATACGTTGAGTGTCATGATACAACTCATCAATGTCGATGTGATGCTGTTTGCAGTATTCAGGGTCATCAATCTTAGTTGGGTCTAGGCCTTCCTTTTGAATCTGTTTCGCTGAGATAGAACGCATATATTCAACAGAGAAACGAAGTACGTTACCATCAGCAATCGCTTCCTTAATCATGTATTTATGGATACATGCATCCACTTTATCTCCTGAATAGAATACATCAGCTGTTGTTCTACCTGTAGCTCCTTTGTTCTCCTTGAAAATAGGAGTTCCAGTGAATCCAATGTAGTTAGCATTCTGGAAATGCTTCTTGATATCAGCATGCATCTTTCCAAACTGTGAACGATGACACTCATCTATGATGAAGATACATTTCTTTGTTTTGTATGTATCCATGATATCTGTATAACGCTTGTTTTTTAGGGCGTTAGCCATCTTCTGAATCGTTGTGATAATCATCTTTTTAGATGAATCTTCAAGCATTTTAACAAGCTCTTTCGTGCTGTCTGTGGCATCCACACAGCCTGGGTCAAAACTGTTGTATTCATCTACTGTCTGGTCATCCAAGTCCTTACGGTCAATCAGGAAGAACACCTTGTCAATTCTTCGGTCATCTCTTAGTGTTGTAGCAAGCATGTAGCTAGAAATCGTTTTTCCACTACCTGTACAAGCAAAGTTGAAACCATTCATATTCGAAAGCATGATTCTATCAATCGAACGCTTAACA
>ERZ857693.1249-NODE-1249-length-33460-cov-7.172100_pt1 | contig 33460 bp, 20 predicted proteins | sample MGYA00519765_ERZ857693 | MGnify/ENA primary metagenome ERZ857693 (study PRJEB31778, sample SAMEA3449354) | human gut metagenome | biome: human gut; feature: human-associated habitat; material: faeces | place: United Kingdom | collected 2010/2012 ... | reverse complement strand
CTCCGACGACCTGCATTACCTCGACTCGCTGGCCCTGGCGCGCTTCGACGCCGCACAGCGGGGCGTGGACACCACGACCAAACGCAAGGTCTACAAAAAAGGCTGGTTTATGAGCGACTCGATGTCGCTCTCGAAGGTGTGCTGGATTTCGACCGTGGTCCCCGGCTACGGACAGATTTACAACAAACAGTACTGGAAACTGCCGATCCTCTACGGACTGGTGGGAACCGGACTGGGACTGTACATCCACGAAAACAAGACCTACAAGCCGCTCAAGCGCCAGTTCGAATCCTATACCGACGTGAACCTCTCGCGCACGCCCGAGCTGGACGCCCTCCAGTCCAAGATGATCCGCAGCAACACGCGGCGTCAGGTTTACCTGGGGATCACGATCGCCTCGTACATCTACTTCATCGGCGACGCGGCCGTGAGCTACTCGACCAACGACGTGTCGAGCGTCAAGAAGGCCACCACGCTGGCCTGCATCTTCCCCGGAGCGGGACAGATCTACAACAAAAGCTACTGGAAAGTGCCTTTCGTCATCGGCGGATTCGCCTCGATGATCTACTGCATCGACTGGAACAACCGCGGCTACCAACGTTTCAAAAAGGCCTACAATCTGTTGAGCGACTACGACCGCAATCCCGACAAATACCCCGACGGGCCGACCGACGAGTTCCACGGACGCTATTCGGCCTCGTTCATCCGCAACCTGCGCAACAACTACCGGCGCAACCGCGACCTCTGCATCATCCTCTCGGGTGCGCTGTACGTCCTGCAGATCGTCGATGCGCATGTCGACGCCCACCTCAAGGACTACGACATTTCGGACGACCTCTCGATGAACCTCGAACCGCTGGTCGACTACACCTACGTCCCCACCCTCGGGGGCAACCGCCCGGTGTTCGGCTTCAATTTGAGCCTGAAATTTTAGACGATGAAGAAACTCCTTACCATAGCGCTGCTCCTTGCCGTCGCCGCTTCGGCGTCGGCCCTCGACCGCAGCCCCCGCAAGAAGAAACGCGACAAGAAAGCCAAAACCGAAACCGTCGTCCCGGCGCCCGTTCCCGAGGCCGAACCGATTCCCGTCCCCGAGCCGGAACCCGCCCCGGCCGAAGAACCCGTCGTCAACGACATGACGCTGGGATTCTCCCCCGAACAGACCGACTCGCTGCTGGCCGCATGGCGCGAACGCCAGCGGCAGGACGCGTTCAGCGAATTTTTCAAACAGTACATTCTGGAGGACTCCACCGAGGTGGCCGACAGCACGCCCGACTCGGTCTACTCCCGGCGGCTGCTCGACCTCGCGTCGCCGATCCAGTTCCCCTACAACAGCATCGTAAAGGGCTACATCAACCGCTACACCAACTCGCGCTACGGCACGATCAGCCGCATCCTCGGCATGTCGCAGTACTACTTCCCGATCATCGAGGAGGAGCTGCTCCGCGAAGGCCTTCCCGTCGAGCTGCGCGCGCTGCCGATCATCGAATCGGCGCTCTCCCCCACGGCTGTGTCGCCGATGGGCGCCGTCGGGCTGTGGCAGTTCATGCCCACGACCGGCAAGAGCTACGGACTCGAAATCAACTCGCTGGTCGACGAACGCCGCGACCCCTACCGCGCCACGCAGGCCGCCTGCCGCTACCTGAAAGACCTCTTCGCCATTTATAACGACTGGTCGCTGGCCATCGCCGCCTACAACTGCGGCCCGGGCAACGTCAACAAAGCGATCGCCCGCTCGGGAGGCAAGAACTTCTGGGAGATTTACGACTACCTGCCCCGCGAGACGCGCGGCTACGTGCCGGCCTTCATCGGCGCGTCGTACGCCTACGCCTACCACCGCCAGCACGGCATCGAGCCGACCGAAGCCCCGATTCCCCTTTCGGTGGACACCGTCCGGATCAACAAACTGATGCACCTGGGGCAGATCTCCTCGACGATCGACCTGCCGATCGAGACCCTGCGCCAGCTCAATCCGCAGTACAAACTCGACATCATCCCGGCCACGACCAAGCCCTACACGCTGGTCCTGCCGCAGCGGTATGTCATGCAATACATCGCTCACGAGCCTGAAATCCAAGCCAAAGACTCGATGTACCTCAAGGAGTACATCAACCCGGCCAACATCGACAAGAAACGCCAGGAGCGCAGCGGATCGGTCTACGTGGTCAAAAAGGGCGACACGCTGGGAGCCATCGCCCGCCGTTACCGCGTGACCACGGCGCAGATCATGCGCTGGAACAAGCTCAAGAGCGCCCACAAACTCCGCATCGGACAACGGCTCCGCATCGAAGGCAGGTAATGAACACCGATCACGATACCATCGTCGCCCCTGCAACCGCCGCCGGAGGGGCTATCGCCGTCATCCGCATCAGCGGCGGCGAAGCCTTCGCCGTCTGCGACCGGATATTCCGGGGCCGGCGGCCGCTCGCCGAGGCAGACGGCTACACGGTGCATTACGGTACGATAGCCGAGGGCGACCGCGTGATCGACGACGTGCTGGCGGCCGTTTTCCGCGCCCCGCACTCCTACACGGGCGAAAACTCGGTCGAAATCTCGTGCCACGGCTCCTCCTACATCGTCTCGGAAATCCTCCGGCTGCTGACCGCCGCAGGCGGACGCATGGCCCAGCCGGGCGAATTCACCATCCGCGCCTACCTGGCCGGGAAACTCGACCTCTCGCAGGCCGAGGCCGTGGCCGACATGATCGCCTCGTCGTCACGCGCAGCGCACGCGCTGGCCTCGACGCAGATGCGCGGCGGATACTCCGAAGAGCTCGAATCGCTGCGCGAAAAACTGCTGAACCTCACCTCGTTGCTGGAACTGGAACTCGACTTCTCGGAGGAGGATGTGGAGTTCGCCGACCGTACGGCGCTGCGCGCGACGATGCAGCGCATCGCTGCGGAGATCGACCACCTGCGCAGTTCGTTCGCACTGGGCAACGCCATCCGGGAGGGCGTCGCCGTGGCCATCGCCGGAGCGCCGAACGTCGGCAAATCGACGCTGCTCAACCGACTTCTGAACGAGGAGCGGGCCATGGTCTCGGAGATCGCCGGAACCACGCGCGACGTGATCGAGGAGTGCGCCAACATCGGCGGCATGCTTTTCCGGTTCCTCGACACGGCCGGCATCCGCCCGACCGACGACCGGCTCGAACAAATGGGCATCCAGCGCACGATGTCGAGCATCGAACGGGCGCGAATCGTCATTCATATGGTCGACGCCTCGACGCTCACGGGTCCAGTTCCCGCCCCGGATTTTCCGCTCCGTCCCGGGCAGAAACTCCTGACCGTCGTCAACAAGACCGACAAGGCTCCGGCCGCATGGCGGCTTCCCGAAGGCGTTGTCGGCATTTCGGCCAAACACGGCGAGGGTATCGACGCCCTGTGCGACGCCCTGCGGGAGTCCGTCGACACCGAAGCGCTCTACCACGGCGATCCGGTCGTCTCGAACAGCCGCCATTACGAAGCGCTTTCGGCGGCCCGCGAAGCACTCGGCCAAGCCCTCGACGGTCTCGCCCATGGCCTTCCGACCGATCTTCTGAGCGAAGAAATCCGCCAGGTCATCACCCACCTCGGCGCCATCACGGGCCGCGGCGCCATCGCCCCCGACGAAATCCTGCAAAACATCTTTTCGAAATTCTGCATCGGAAAGTAACTCAACGAAGCAAAAATTCGGAAAATCGAAGAATAAAACACACTAGCAATCAGTAATTTACAGCGATTAAGAGAAAAATTTTCCGAATTCAAAAATCTCCCTTCGAGGCGTGTTTTTGCAACGTATTTGTAACGTTTGCACTTGCATGTTGCAAATTTTATCCCTATTTTTGCAACACACCAATCGAAACGCACGCCTATGGAGATTAAGCTGATCAAACGCGAACTGAAGAACGGGCGAACCTCTTTGGTATTGGAATACTACCTGGGGTACACCCTCGGGGCCAACGGCACCACAAGGCCCAAGCGCAAATTCGAGACCCTCGAATACTTCCTCTACACCACGCCCCGCAACAAGGCCGAGCGCGACCACAACAAGATCAACCTCGAGATGGCCGAGAAGGTCAAGGCCAAACGGCTGCTCGCCGAGCAGAACGAGCAGTACGGATTCGCCGTACCGTTCAAGATCCGCACCAACCTGGTCGAGTTTATCCGCGGGATGGTCGAGCAGCGCAAGGATTCGCCCGGCAACTGGGGCAACTGGGACAGCATGCTGAAACACCTGATCGCCTATGCGGGGACGGAGACCACCTTCGAACGGATCGACCGACGGTTCGTCGAGGGGTTCCGCACCTACCTCGCCAAGGAGGCCCGCACGAAGAGCGGCACCGCCCTTTCGGCCAACAGTCAGAACAGCTACTTCCTGAAGTTCAAGGCGGCATTGAACCGGGCCGTCGAGGAGGGGATCGTTCCCCAATCACCCGCCATGGGAGTCAAGGCCACGCGGACGGAGGATGTCCACCGCGAATACCTCACGATCGAGGAGCTGCAACGGCTGGTCAAGACCGACTGCTCCTACCCGGTGCTGAAAGACGCCTTCATCTTCTCGTGTCTGACGGGCATGCGTTGGAGCGACATCAACAAGCTGACGTGGGGCGAGGTGCAGGAGTTCGACGGCGGCACGCGCGTAGTCTTCCGCCAGAAGAAGACCCGCGGTCTGGAGTACCTCGACATCTCCGAGCAGGCCGTGCGCTACATGGGGCCGCGCGGCAGGGCCGACGAACGGGTCTTCTCGGGGCTGAAATACTCCGCCTGGCACAACCTCGCGCTGCGCGAATGGTGCATGAAGGCGGGTATCACGAAGCACATCACCTTCCATTGCGGGCGCCACACCTTCGCCGTATTGCAACTCTCATTGGGCACCGAGATTTACACCCTCTCGAAGCTCCTCGGTCACCGCGAGCTGAAGACCACACAGGTCTATGCGCAGATTATGGACGAGAAGAAACGCGAAGCGGTGAACCGGATTCCGGAATTATGATTATCTTTGGAAGACGGGGCAACAGCCTCCACCCTCGCACCGCAACCGACCGCCCATGAACCGCATCGAATACATCCGCTACTCGCACCGTCGTGCAAACAGCCGGGTCCGTGCATGGATCGGGAGCGTGCGCATGCGGCTCGCGCGTCGGAGCCGGCTGCTAGGGTGGTTATGGATGATACCGGGGTCGATCTTCTATGCGCTGGTCGTCCTCTTCAGCTGGCTCACCTTCTGCGTCGTCCTCTTCCGGGATCCCCGCTTCACGCTCCACTACCTGGAGAGCGAGATCGAGTGTCGCGGTCTCACCGATGCGGAGGCCCGCCGCTACCTCGACGAGCAGCACCGCGACTACGAACGTCGGCTGGCCTACGGCAATTTCACACGCGACGAACAGCGGCGCATCGACCAGACCTTCGCGTACCTCTACAACCGCTACCCTGCCCCGGCTCGGGATGACCTCAACGCCCGACTCGACGAGGTGCAGAGCGCCGTTGCGGAGATTGCCGGCTTCACGCGACAGCGGCAGGAGGAGCTGGAGCAGGCCCGGGAGCGCGAAACCGCCCTGCAGGTGCAGGCCGAGAAACGCCGCGCCATCAACCGCAGCCGCACGGGATTTGACCCCACGCCGGAGGACTTCTCGCCGCGCCTTACCGACCGCCAGCTCGACCTGCTGACCGAGCACATCAACCGCATCGGCCTCTTCCGGCGCGACATCACCCGCCCGGAGGTTGAGTTGCTGCTCGCCTGCCAGCTTCCGGAGCCGTTGCAGACGACCCACAACAAGCTGCTGGCGCTGCTGCTCGAATCGCTGAGCGCCGCACGCTTCATCACCCCGAAGTGGCAGCGCGTGGCAGGAGCCAAGGGGTGCTTCCTCTCGAAGCTGGGCAAGCCGCTTACGGCCAAGGATCTCTCGGCGGCCAAGCAGATGGCCGACATCATCGACGCGAAACGCGAGCAGCAGATTCTCGACTGCATCCGGGCCCTGGAGGCCGCGCAGTCATAGCCTGCCCGTAGACGCCCACCAACAAGCACGGGCGAAGTCCCTTTGCAGGGTTCCGTCGTCGTGTTTGCAGGGTGCCAGTACGCGGGAAAAAGATGGGAAAGATTGTCCAAACAAGCGGAAACGTTGGCAGACAATGTCGTCAGCCTTTTTTCTTCGTTATTTTGTCTCCGTAATTACAACCCGTGCGTTGTGCAACGCCTTTGTCAAACCTTTTAAATTGTGTTTTTATGCAAATGAGTCTAACCGTCGAGGAGCGTCTCGACCGCATCGAACAACTGCTGCGCGGACAGAAGAATGTCCTGAACTTTTCCGAAGCCTGCGACTTCACAGGCATCTCACCGAGCTACATGTACAAACTCACCCACAACGCCCGCATCCCCCACTACAAGCCCCACGGCAAGAATGTCTACTTCCTGCGCGAGGAGTTGGAACAGTGGCTGCTACAGAATCCCGTGCGGACCGCCGAACAGAAGGATCGCGAGGCGACCGAGTTCGTCCTTCGCAAACGGCGCCCGAGGTAGCGGCACGCATCGGTCCGACCGGTCCCAAGCCCATCGGGGCGGCCGGATTATCTACCATTAAAAAAGCGCATCGCTCTCCTTAAACGAGCGGATCGTCCGCTCCTTTACAATATCATCCTCTCCTATACGGCCGATCAACAACGGCGACGACGGATCATGCAACACCCGGTTCCGATACACCGTCCCCATATCAGTGTTGGCATAGCAATACAGACAGCCGTGGCTGCATGTATCATAGGCCCCGATATCCACACTCTGCACACATCCACACTCCGGCCGTTGGTTCCTGTCCTTGGCGACCTCCAACCTGCGCCCCAGCAACTTCTCAATCAACATACGGTCGATGCACCGGCCATGCCGGATGCCCATCGGCTCCAGGTCTATCCGCTCCGCGCAGCTCTGAATCCGGATGCCATAGCTTGATGCGATGGCCGCCAGCCCCGCAGCCAATCGGGTGATTTCATCCGCACTCGGTTCCCGGGCCGTCGTCTCCCTTAAATTGCGCCGTGTCTTCTGATACAGATCCACAAAACTGATCACGCAGGTTTGGGTACAGGATGCCAACCGTTTGGCGATTGCCTCAAAACCGTGCAGATGATAGCTGACGTCCATGCTTTGCGAGAACAGAATCGGGTCATACCGCCAAATGACCCGTTTGGGGCCAATCCGGTCGGACAGCCGTCTGAACGTCTCGATCACGGACTCCTTCTGCGGGAGCCCCGTCTCCAGCTCCCTGTCGTATGGAGTGACCGTAAACTGGAAATAGTACATGTAGTCCGCAAGTTCGCCCAAACGCGGAAGCATCGGCGCCGGATTCTTGCTCCAGAAGACGATGCAATCAATCACATCGGGGGATAGTCGGATTTTGCTGACCTGATGCCGGTTCATCGGATTCCGGACGCACGCATACCCCTCCCGGATCCGGTTGTAAAACCAGTCCGAATAGAAGGCGGGAATATCGGTTCTTCGGCTAACGCTCAGTATCATCGCGAATCAGTTTATCGTTTCGCCGCACTTCGCAGACGGCGCCCGAGGTTGCGGCGTATATCGGCCCAATCGGTCTATTTGCGCTCGGGGTCCGCTTCCGCCGCAGGCCGATCCTTCCAAAGCCACCACTTGCACTTCGCCGGATCGGGATTCTCCGTATTGACGAAATAGACGACCGCACGATAAAGGTACAGCTGACAGCGGTCAATCTGACACCCCCGCAGACGACACTCCTCAGCATAGAGTTCCTCGGCCGTCTTGCCCTTCAGCGATTCGATGGTCGTGTATCCCATGGCCAGCAGATCCGCTTCGGTCCGCGGCCCGACGTTTGGTATTTTACGCAGTTCAGTCATGGCTGTTTGGTTTTCCGTAGAGTCGCTCCAGATCGAGCTTCTCGATGCGCGAACGGATGGCGCCGGGCTTGCGCTGAAAATGAGCGGACAGCTGCACCTCCGTCGCCCCCTCACACCACCGGCGCGTCAACTCCAGATCCTCCGCCTCGGTCCAGGGCAAGTAGGCGTTCGGATACTCTTGGCGACAGGCATAGACCGAGTAGGTCGGTTCGCCGGTCAGCTGCTTGTAGGCCCGCAAATAACGCTTCAGCCGCTTGACGTCCTTATCCGATAGGTACGGCAAGCGACGAATATCCATATTGTCCGTGAGGTCGTTCAGCTTGACCGCCACGGCCAGCGGATTGCCCTTTATGCGGGCAATATAACGGTCGTAGGGCTCCTCTTCGGCGTGCGTCAAACACCGCAGCGCTTCGATGATTTCGGGTGCAAACCCTTCGGCCGCCAGCTCCTCCAGCGTCCAGTCGCTGTCCTCAACCACATCGTGCAGCACCCCGACGATCTTCTCCTCGGGGGTTTTGCCCGCGGCCATGACCCGCAGCGGGTGGCCGATATAGTCATTCCCGGCCTTGTCGCGCTGGCCGCGGTGCGCCTCGGTGGCAATCTCGATGGCTCGTTCCAGGGTGCTCATAATGGACTTATCCAATAAACTGGCTCAATTTTCTTTTGACTACTTCGATATCGTGCATCCTATCTCTTTTGAGTCGCTTGGAGGATCCAAAATCACTATAATGAATCTCGACCAGATGGATTTGGTGACGGCTCAATTCATCTCAACGCCGCTGGTCGTATATTCTACGTTGTTCTCCCCGTGAGACACCACTCACGGTCATTCTTCGATCAAAAAAAGGTGCTGCCTCGGTATGCTGGGGTTCACAATACTCAACAACCAAATTCAGTTGCTCGTAATAAGCGTCAACCGGCAGTTTGCGCCCCGTATCCCCTCTCAAAAACTCAAATCGATGCTGTTGCGATGCAGTCTGTCCAAGCACCTCATTACACAATCTAATCACGTAATATTCATCGGAATTTTGGCGTTGTCGCATCTTGTTCGTACCATCCAAGATCGGGGGTACCTTGAACGATGGAGTGGGGACTTTCAAAGAATCCGAGACAGAAACAGGTCGTAGTCTACGTGAATTCAATGCGGTAAAATACCAATTAACATTACTATTTTTTCGATCCGCAAACACATATGGGATGAGAGACAACGCCTTTCTCTGATCCAACTCCCGAAGCAAACTTCTAATGGGAAGTCCATTTCTATGATCTGTTGTAAAAATTCCCTTTCGAATGAATAACGGCATCAGATCTTTAGCAGCAATCCGACGAGGATTGCCCGGATCATCAAAAAATCGCTCGACGACTTCATTGATTTTACGTATTTTCTCAACCTTATCCATAATTTTCGAAAAAACTGGAGACCTTTTCAACATTCTATTCTTTACAAATTTAAGAATTAAAAATCAGTTATTATAATCATTTTACGATATATGCAATATCCTTGGAATGCTATTCCCCATAAAATGAATTATCAAAAAGGCGGTTTTCCGATTTAATTTCCTATTTTTGTAAATGGTTCCGTGCCGATCCGCGGAACCAGACATTTTATACGAACGTTTTGTTACGTTTTCTTTCGCATTCAAACTTCGCAACTTTGATCTCTCGAAAGGAATGTAGCCGGACGCTCCGTAAACGTATGTATTGCATCCGTGTGCTATTGGCGCATTATGTGCAATACACGTTTCGCGTGGGCTGTCCGTGTTGCTTATTTCGAGAGGGGCAGCGAAGGCCTGAATGCATGGTAAGTCAATGCGGCAACCCACGTTTTTTTATGGCTTTCGATTACGATTACACCGGAAACCCCGCCCTGCTCGACCGTCGGAAGGTCGCCTTCTTCGCTTCACGCGTCGTCTCTCCGGCTGTCGAGGAACAAGCCTTGCGCTGGGCCAAGGCGTGTTGCGCAACCGACCGCGTCGTAATCAGCGGTTTCCAGTCGCCGCTCGAAAAATCCGTCTTCGAACTCCTGTTGAAAGCCCGACTCCCGGTAATCTGGGCCCTGGGGCGCGCCCTTTACCGCCGCTACCCTTCCGCCGTCGAAGAGGCCCTGGCCGAGCAGCGCATCCTGATCTTTGCCGTCCGCAACGCCCGCCGGACCGGTTGGCAGACCGCCCAAACCCGCAACTACACCATCGCCACGATGGCCGAAGAGAGCGTCTACGCGCTCCGCACGGACGGCCGTCCCAGCTCGCTCGATGTCCTCTGCGGGCTGGAGTTGGGACGCAAACCGGTGCGTTGTTTCCCGCAATAAACGTCCCGTTTCGCGGGGAAATTGGTACTGAAAACGCTTCAAAAACTGGCTCTGAATGACCGAAAATTTTGCAGAACTGAGCGCTGAAAGAGGACAAATCCCACTGCTTTTTATGACACAAAACATCGGATTAGAGGCTCTCAATTGGATGAATTGAGGGCTTAAAAGCACGTCCAAATTCGTAAAATCTGTCCGAAATTTTGCATTCTCAACCGCCGAAAATCGGTCGAAAACGAGCTGTTTTGAAGTCTGATTCGGGCGATAAACCGCCACTTTTCCACGCCAAAATAGCCGGATCTTCCCTGTTTTCTGGCGAAGGTGTCTCGAAAATCCTTCGCCGACTAAATTTCGGCTCGGGCCACGGTGGCCCCGGTAAAAAACGACGACTTCGGAGGAGTTTTCCACCCCCTTGCGGGCAAGCTGTTTTCGTTACCGAGAATATTTCGCGTAAACGAAAACACAGCTTGCTGAGTCCCGAAACATATAATGTTCCGGGGACTCAAAAACGGGTCGAATATCACGTCCCGTTCCCGCTTGTTCGCCGGCCAATCTGAAGAGGCGAACCACCCGTTCCCGAAGCCGACATCGGGAACAAAATCGACAAAAAAAGGAAGGTCCGGAGGCGTCTTATTCAAAAAGGCCGACTGACTGATTGACGTCAGTACTGACTGAATTCAGTACTGACTGAAATACTGACTGAAGCACTGACTGACTGAAGTACTGACTGACTGAAGTACTGACTGAAGTCACGGTTTTGCTGTTTCGCTGTTGTGTTGACACACTGTTTTGTTGTTTTACTGACGTACTGTTTTGCAGGCTCTCTGTTTTATTGTTTTGCACATATTGATTTGCGGATAACAGCTGGGTACATAGGGCTGGAGCGACAACAAGGCTTCGGCCATTGTCCTCATTCTTGCATCGGGGAGGGTTGGGCGCTGCGCCAATGGCGGAAGCTCGATAAATACACGATAGAAGCCGCAGAAACAGGCCGTACGCCTCAAAAACCACCGCAGAGCACAACTTATATCGCCAAACCTTATCGTGGCTCAAACGCGAGAAAAACGAGCAACAAATTGATCTTAGGCAGCGGCGGGGATCGAGGACGGTGGACGAAAGATGGGCCAGGGAACGAGAGACACGACACCCAGCCGAAGCATGGTTTTTCTCCTTTCCATCGGTAGCATCTTCAGAAGCGGGCCGGAGCGAATACGACAACCTTTTCCGCGGGGAAAGGGCTCCACCGAAAGAGGCTTTTCCCTGCGGAAACCCCATCAGGGCCTGAGGTTGGCATTTCGCGCCGGGCCCTTACCTTGCTGCCGGATGAAAAGGAGCTGAACTCACAACCACCCGTTGTCGTTCCACTCACAATACATCCGAAATAAACTAAGCAGAAAATTGAGGGCCAAACATCTTAAATGTATCTTATTAAAATAAATCCATTTAACCTTAAAGCTAACCGACAACACAAACATTATAGTGAGATTTCATACCTCAACGTAAAATATCACAAATCACTTCTACATATCATCATAAACTAAAAAATTCAACAAAGCTATGAGTCTAGAATTACTCCCATATTCAGCTAATTTGATTAACTTTGTAAATAAATACCTATTCCGGAGAAGATCAAATAGGATAATCTGCTGATGTTGCAACTAGCCTACAGATAGACTTAAAAGATTTAATAACCAACAAAGACAAGCGCGAATAAAGATGAATAGCCAATTCATAACTAATAAGGATAACGTCCTCTCGGACATCATCAACGCGATTCTGCCCAAGTGCGATCATGCCTACTTCCTGGTCGGATATTTTTATTTCTCCGGCTTTGCCGAATTATGTGAACAGCTGAAGGATATCAAGTTGAGAATCCTTGTTGGGCTGGAGGTGGAACGAAATATCATCAACGGCATAAAGGAGGTAGAAAATTTTGTCAGCGAAAAGAAGTCACGAGGACAAATTCGAGAAGAATTTTACAATAGTTTCGTCGATATATATAACAACACGGACTTCTTCGATTCGGAAGAGCAGATAGAAAAATTCAAACTCTTTTTAGAAAAGCTGGACAACGGGACGCTGGAGATCAAGAAAACCGCAGAGCCCAATCATGCCAAAATGTATCTGTTCCAGAACATGGAGTCCGAAACAATCATGGGTACCTTCCCTGGCACCATGATTACCGGCTCCAGCAATTTATCCGTAACAGGCTTGCGGAATCGCCTGGAACTGAATGTTATCTTGCGTAACAAAACGGATTATGAAGCCGGGAAGAACGTGTTCGACGAGTTGTGGGATACAGCCATATCGGTTGTGGATGGCGATACGATTGATACGTTCAAGGATCGTGTTATCAAACACATCTGGTTTGAAAAACTATACGCACCGTACAAAATGTTTGTGCGGGTTCTGCACGAATACTTCAACATCCCGACAGATGAAAATATACTGACCCCGGCGGATATTACAGAAGGCACCTATTCCAATCTGAAATACCAAACCGACGCGGTGCAACTGGCACTGAACTCGATCAAAAATCATGAGGGAGTCATCATCTCCGACGTCGTAGGACTCGGAAAAAGCGTTATTGCATCTACCGTCGCCCGTAATTTACGATTGCGTACAATCATCGTCTGCCCGCCACACCTGAAACAACAATGGGAGGAGTATAAGGATCAGTTCGGTTTTACTGCCTCCGTTTTCAGCTCGGGAAAGATTGAAGAGGCTTTGAAGCATTATCAGATGATTGCCAAGCCGGATGAAAAATTTCTGATTATCGTGGACGAAGCCCACAAGTACAAGAATGAGTATATCCTCGATTACAGTATACTGCATAACCTCTGTATGGGTAACAAGGTCATGCTACTGACTGCTACGCCCTTCAACAATCGCCCCGAGGATATCTACTCCATGCTGAAGCTCTTCCAGATTCCGAGCAAATCGACTCTTAAGACCGTTGAGAATCTGGGCACGGCATTCAAGGAGCTGATTGCGAGATATAAGGAGCTGTCCGATTCGCAACGCAAAAAGAAGCTGTCTCAGGCCGAGATCAAAGCGGAGGCCGAGGCAATAGCCAAAAGCATACGCTCGATCATATCGCCGCTGGTGGTTCGCCGTTCGAGGTTGGATCTGGAGGACATTCCGGAATATCGGGAAGATCTGAAACGACAGCATATTTATCCAACCATCCCGGAAGCACCCATCGAACTGGGCTACAACCTGAACGAGGTCAAGGATCTCTATTTGCGGACACTCGACCTGATCTCACCTTCGGAAGAGGACAAAGAGAAGCACAAGGCGGATCCTGCATTCCGGTATTTCAAAGCCTCTCGATACAAACCGACTGAATACATCGTTCCCGACGAGAAATTGCGGAAGGAACTCGATAAGGAGCTCAATGAAAAGATGGGAACCGGACTGTATATGCTGGCTGGACGACAGGGAGTCGTATCCGATTTCATGCGTCGGTTATTGGTACGTCGATTCGAAAGCTCGGTCGCCGCATTCCAGGAGTCTCTAAAGATGATGATTGAATCATTTGAGCGCATCCAGGCCTGGATTGAGAAGCGCGACAAGGTGCCGGTATACAAAAGAGGCATCCTACCCGATGTGGAGGATTTTTATGAGACCTCGGACGATGATTTGACCGAGGAGATAACCGCCATGTTCGAGAAATACCAGGAACGAGGATTTTTCGAAATCGACATGAAGTACATTCAACGCGAAAAGTTCATGGCGGATATTCAATCGGATCTGCAGTTGCTGAAAGACATTCAAACCGAATGGTTTGGTGAGAAGCCTCAAATTCGATTCGATTATAAACTGGATGCGTTCCGCAAGTTGCTGAAGAAGCTGCGCACGGAGGACCCGAAGCGAAAAGTCATTGTCTTCACCGAGTTTGCCGATACGGCCAATTACCTGGGCACGGCGTTGCAGAATGACAATCTGGGCGTTTTCAAATACACCTCCAAGGAGGCCTCTTCGGCCAATAAAGAGACAATCCGCGCCAACTTTGACGCCGGATTGAAACCTCAATACCAACGGGACGATTATCAGATTCTGATTGCGACGGACGCCATATCCGAGGGATATAATCTACATCGGGCCGGGACGATTATCAATTATGACATTCCCTACAATCCCACCCGCGTGATTCAGCGTATCGGGCGTATCAACCGAATCAACAAGAAGATGTTCGACAAGTTGTATATCTACAACTACTTCCCGACGGACATCGGAGAGGCAGAAACGCGAACCAAACAGATTTCTACCCTCAAAATGGCGATGATTCACGCCATTATGGGTGAGGATACGAAGGCGCTGACTAGCGATGAGCAATTGCACGCCTATTTCAAGGAGCGATACCAGGCCGAACTGGCCAAAAGCGAAGAGCGTTCCTGGGATACCCGATACCGGAATCTGCTGAACGAGCTGAAAGGGACGGAGGTTTATGCCGAGGCGCTGCAAATCCCGCATCGGGCTCGCATCGGACGCTCCGTCGAGAAGCCGAAATCGGGAGTTCTGCTCTTCGGCAAAAAGGGAAACGACTTTGTCTTCAAGATGGGGAACGACACGGTTAGTGAACCAATCATGTTGACCTCTGAAGAGGCTCTCAATCTGTTTGAGGCTACGCTTGAGGAGGCTCCGGTCGCCGTAAACGACCAGTTTGACAAAGTCTATCAGCACGTCAAGAAACACCTCTTCCGGAATGGGACAACCGACGAAAAAGAGAAGTCGCGTCTCGAAGCTGTCGACAAACTGAAATTCTGGAAGAAGGGGAAAGTCCTGCCGCAGGACTATCTGGAGGATTTGCTGCGGATCATTCAGAACGACGGTCTGACCGGCGAGGAGATTCGTTTCATCAACAAGTTGACACCCAAAAACGTCAACCACCTGCTGGAACGAATCCCCGAAGAGTACCTCAATCGAGTGGTAAACAAAATGAACAAAGTGGAAGAGGGCGACGAAACGCTGATTCTCGCCGAACAATTTAATTAGTTGAGACCATGAATTTTGACAAGAGATACGACAGACACGAGTTCCTTCGTTTTTTGGGATCCTTCCTTCCGGAGGATTTTACCGAAAAGATTGAAGAGGTCCATTTCGAACACAAGGCAACCTACATTCGTCAGGTAACCCGTCTGGGACGCTGCCAATCGCTCGACCTGCTGGTCTATGAGATGCGGCATAATTCCGTGAACGATGCCCGTGTCGGGCTGTCAAAAGAGGCGTTCCGTTTTCTGGCCAACGAATGGGAAGGACGGGCTTTGGTGCTGTTTGTCCCCGAGAATAACGATGCCAATTATCGTTTTTCGCTGATTACCATCGACCTGGATATGACCGAAGAGGGTAAAACGCTGAAACGCTACTCCAATCCGCGGCGTTATTCCTACTATTTGGGCGAGGGCATCGCCTGGTATACTCCCAACAAGTACCTGAACGCGGAGGGGCGTGTCAAGGATGAAAAGGACCTCATCGAACGTTTCTCTGTCGAGGTGCTGACCAGAGCCTTCTACCAGGAGTTGTCCGACTGGTACGCCTGGGCCGTCAACCTGGTTCGTTTCCCCAACAAACTGAACGATCCGACCGACGACAACAAGTTCAATGCCGAAAGCACCATCCGACTGGTCACCCGACTGATCTTCGTGTGGTTCCTCAAACAGAAGCACCTGATTCCCGAGGAGTTTTTCGACGAAACCTATATCCGGGAGAATCTGCTTGAGAACTTCAATCCCAATACGAAGGTGGACCTGTTCTCCAAATCCAACGAGAGCAAATATTACAAAGCCATCCTTCAGAATCTGTTCTTTGCCATGCTGAACAGCCCGATTACACCGGAAGGGAGTACGGAACTTTCAGAGAGGCATTTCAGAAACGGCCGCAGCGATTATGACAACAACAAGCTCATGCGCTACGAATCCATGTTCAAGAATCCACAACTCTTCGTGGAGTTGGCCAATCGGACCGTTCCTTTCCTGAACGGAGGTCTTTTCGATTGCCTCGACGAGAAGGACAACGGAGTTTATATCGATGGATTCTCCGACCGCGAAACCGTGAAAAAGGCATTGATTGTCCCCGACTATCTCTTCTTTGGAGAGGAGGTCGGTAAAAACATAGACCTGTCGGAATGGTATGGCGATAAGAAAAAGAAGAAAGTTTCCGCCCGAGGCATTATCGACATCCTGAAACGCTACAACTTCACCGTCGAGGAGAATACGCCGTTCGATCAGGAGGTGTCACTCGACCCGGAGCTGCTGGGCAAGGTTTTCGAGAACCTGCTGGCATCCTACAACCCGGAGACACAGACCACGGCCCGCAAACAGACCGGCTCGTTCTATACGCCGCGCGAGATTGTGCAATATATGGTCGACGAGAGTTTGGTGGCCCACCTCAAACGCACCGTGGGCGACGAACTCGAAGAGCAGTACCGCCAGTTGATGCGCTACACCGACGAGGAGGTTCCCCTGACCGATGCGCAGCGCAAACAGATTATGCAGTCGCTCTACCACTGCAAGGTCCTCGACCCGGCCTGCGGTTCGGGAGCCTTCCCGATGGGTATGCTGCAACAGATGGTGCATATCCTCAACCGCATCGACCCCGACAACGAGATGTGGAAGGAGATGATGCTCAACGTAGCTATCGACGAAACCTCGGAGGCTTACCGCACGGCATCGTCCGATGAGCGTCGGGAGATGATTGCCGACATCGAGCGAAGTTTCGACGAGAGTGTCAACCGCCCCGACTATGCCCGCAAACTCTATCTCATCGAGAATTGCATCTACGGAGTCGACATCCAGCCTATCGCCATTCAGATCAGCAAGCTGCGTTTCTTTATCTCGTTGGTGGTCGATCAGAAGGCCAACGACAATCCGGCCGAGAATTTCGGTATCCGCCCGCTCCCGAACCTCGAAGCGAAGTTTGTGGCTGCCAATACGCTGATTGGACTGGACAAGAAAGACTCTTCGCTGTTCGACACGACGGAGATTCTTGCCAAGAAGGAGGAGTTGAAGATTGCCAAGCACAAGATCTTCGGGGCCAAAACCGTGAAAACCAAACGGAAATACAAGGAGGCGGTCAATTGCATCCGGCAAGAGATTGCCGAATTGCTCCGCTCGCTGGGCGCCATTGGGGAAAGTGAAGCTGCGGTGCTGGCCTCCTGGGATATGTTCGACCAAAATGCCTCTTCGCCCTTTTTCGACCCCGAATGGATGTTCGATGTAAAGGAGGGATTCGATATTGTCATTGCCAATCCACCATTTGTCCTATTACAAAACTCCTCTATCTCTAAAACGGAGCAAAACATATTGAAGTATGCATATCAAGTTGCATCATATAAAGTAGATTTATATCACCTTTTCATTGAGAAAGGATACAATCTGCTTAAAAAATTTGGCGTATTATGCTATATAAATCCGTCAAATTTTTTAACTAACAATTATGCTGAAAAATTAAGATTATTTATACTGAATAATTGCAGTATTAATTTTATTATTAATATTATAAGCAATGTATTTGAAGCGAGTGTTAATACTTGCATTATTAATTTTACAAAACAAAAAAGCGCAGATTGTATAGTCAACTATTATAAAGGAGAGCTAATCAATAATAGATTATTATTGACATTGTTATCACACTTATCGCATGATGAATACCGAAATAATGTAGGAGCCGTTATTCAGCCATTAAGTGATGATCGTATTATTCAACTCTTATCCAAAATAGAGACGAACAGTTTCGCTCTTAAAAATTTAGCAACAGTAAATTTTGGAATGCAATTACGTAATCGTAAAATATATGCTAATGATGTTCTTCATAATCCTCAGACATCTGACCTGACGCAATATCATCGCAAATGTGTAACGGGTAAAGATATACATGAATATTGTGTTGTATATGATAATCGATATTGCTATTTCAATCGAATAGCAAAATGCGGTGGTTGCTGGGATGAAAAGGTGCAAAATGCACCCATAAAACTATTAGTAAGACAAGTCGGAGCAGTTCCTATTTGTGGAATAGAATTAAATGGATATGCGGTTCTTAATAGTGCATTTATTATTATCGCGACTAAAATCAATCCCTATATATTATTGGGGTTAATAAACTCTCGTCTCATAAAATTCTTTTGGGAACATAGGTTCGAAGATAAACGTAAAACTTTCCCCAAAATTAAAGGGACATATTTAGAGTTATTGCCAATTATTTACACAGAAAATCAAAGCCTTGAAATAGCAGTTAAGCAAATACTTAAATGTAAATCAGGGGGTATAAATTTCACTGATTTTTTGTATACAGTAGATAAAATAGTTTACCATCTTTATGGCTTAACCTACGATGAAGTGTTGATTGTCGATCCTCAAACCCCGATCACCCGCGAAGAATACGAAAATAAAAATTAATTAAATATGAAAATTGAAGTTTTGGATCACAAAATCACTGATGGAAAATCGTGGTTTTTAGGGAAAATATCTTTATGGGATTATCTCTCAGCTGTAAAACCTCAGAATTTTGAATTCGACGTTCAGAGGGGGATTGTTAAGAATCGATACCTTGATTCGATTTTGCAATCTGTCGATACTAATGAGGCTATTCCGCCTATTACAATAACAGTGAATGATTATAGAAGCACTGATATAGAACATTATATTGATATAGATGATGGAAAATTTAATATTTTGGATGGGCTGCAAAGAACTTATCGTTTATGGTTATACAAGGCAATAGCAGAAATTGCTAAACCGCAATCAGATTTATTCGGAGGATTAAGTTATAATGCCTCGGATATTATCGAGACATTAAAAAGTTGGCCATACTATATTCATGGGGTGATCTCTGTATCTCAGATTAAAACATTATTAGACAGTTCAGCTCCTATAAACATAACACGAATACAAGATATATACAGAGATTTCTTTATATACCTATATGTGTGGTCTGGGTTGAGTGATAAAGAAGTTATCCAAAAGATGTTAATCTTAAATGCAGGTCAACGCAAGGTTTCTATTGGACATCAATATGAATTGATGTTTTTGCAAATAATTAAAGATAACGACTTGATCCCATATGTCAAATTAATCCGAGAAAAAGAAGATAAGTATTCAATAGTTAAAGCAGGGAATCGAAATATTGGAGAATTTATATTCTCATCTACTATTATTGGAATTCAATCATTAATTGCCGGCAAGCCAATTAGGCTAAGTCCAGACAACCTTGAACTTGGAACAGAAGATGATTACATCTCAGAAAATCAGGTAACCCGGTATTTTAACCAACCATTTCTCAATATATATTTAAATTCATTATATGAGCTTGATTATGCTTTATCTCATATAAATGTACAATATCTAAAATGGTTTGTAAAGGATACAACCATTTCTGGGATAATGGGTGCTATAGGGCTCTTCTTGGAAGACTATAAAGGAGAATATAGTGAGCAATATAAACAGGCAATTAGTGACCTAAAGCACAAAATAGAATTATCCGATGTGTTTGATGTTACTAATTTTTATTTGGAATATAGCAAACTCTCAAGTCAAAAAATCAGTATTGGAGACAAAGTACGAATGGCTATATACAATTATACGTTGGCTTTATTAAAAGACAAACCCTCGACATGGTCAAAGGTATTTATGGACAGCAAAGATTAATGTTATGATTAGAGCAGATCTCTATAAGAGTATATTTGAGGCTATTTTAAGTAATCATGCTGATGTGATAGATCAAGTCGATGAGCTTAAATCAGAGCTTGCCCTAAATGGTATATACAATGCATTATTAATAGCTGAGAATGATAATGGCATAAAAACTTCTAATTTAAAAAAATTAGTAAGTAGTATGCATAGTAGAATTAATGATGAAGAGGTGGGTGATTATTCAAGGCTTCATATGTCCATAAAAAACTACGAAAAGGCTTCCAATAAACGAGATTTCATTTGGCATTCAATGGACTTTTCTGTTATTAACTGTGAACAATTTTTTCAAAGCAGATCAGATTATGGCGAAAAAGTAATGTTAGTTATAGAGCAGATTTGTTATGCAGAAAATAATAGAACCAATTTTTTGAGCTATCTCAAATCCAATCATGATAGTGGTTTAAACGAATATTGTGTCACATATAATCCCGCAATATTTCAACCTACAGAGGGATGGAAATTATATTTACATGGATTAAGTTTATATCTGAACAATGGCGACAATCTGCCATTTAATAGTGCGTTGACGTATCAACAAACAGCTCACAATCAGGCATTTTCTTACAATAGTGCAGTCCAATATAATCAATATATTGATATATATGATGTGATTAGTGAGTGGAATAGTTGCTCAGATGTCTTAACCGCATTTCTTAAGATGTATCAGATTCTCGAATATCTTGTTTATAGAAAGGAACTTGTGGCAATTGTTCAAGGAGCTAATATTAAACAATCCTTTGTAAGGCAAGTAAAATGGTTAGATAGGAAATTTACCAATAATGAAAGAGAAACTTTTAAGAAAGGATTAAGTGAGGTGTTTCCTTCTTTTGCAGGAAAAATAAATGTTCCTATAACACAGGATGTTGAGAGTTTTTGTACGAAATACTATCCTTTAACGAATGCAGGACTAACATATTTAACTCAAGCTACCATTGATGATCCTCAACAGGTTAATGCTACTATTTCAAAATTTATTTATGATACTCGATGTGCAATTGTTCATAACAAGGAATCAGAATTTCATATTACTGCTATAAATTATTCGGAATATGCAGCCATAATACCACTTATGAAAAATCTTTTAAGTGTTGTTGGTGAAAGCCTATTTGATGTTATTAATGATACCAATAATAAGATTGTATTTAGTACCCCTACGTTAAACTTATATTAATAATTTGTATCATTAACTATGTAAATAAAAGTAGCTCCTGTCAAAGAATATACGTGAATCATTTAAAGGATAGAACTATTCAAATATTATAAAATATATAGTCATCATCCTGATACTGGATTGTATCGTAATTTCATATTTGCATCATCGGCAAAATATGAAATTGCTATACTCCGTCTCTTCACCCGATCGCGGGACAAGAGCAGAATGCCGACTGGTAATCAGCATGCTGCGGCGAGAAGTGCATTCCCAAGCGATATAGTCATACTGTGCCCGTAGAAAAAGGATGTTCTATCGAAAAATCGCAAGTATGCAGGGCAAAAGACAGATCGTCATTTTCTCGAACGATTATTTTTCATGCCGTAAAAAAGCACATGGCAAGCAAGACATAATTTAATGCGATTGTGATGACCCTAATCGGTGAACTACGCTTTACAACCGCTCATCTGATAATCTTCATAGTGCTGACGTCCGTTGATTTTCCCTACGCTCCGCCAAAGACCGATAAAGTGTCGGGATACGCGATAAAAAAGCCTTGTAGACGATGTGTTTACGAGGCTTTCTCGTTTTCGCCATTTCTTTTGAATGGCCAGGGTGCGAACTGTGATGTAAAGTTGGAAGCCAGTACAGGAGACAGGGTATTGTATCTATCCCCGTTCTTTTGTATCTTTATCTTCAAAATCATGCAAATGAAAAAAGAAGCAGGATACGTATATATTCTGACCAATCCGAGCTTTAAGGAGGATTGGGTGAAAATCGGCAAGAGTTCCCGCCCGGTAGATGTTCGCTCGAAAGAGTTGGACAATACGGCCGTGCCTATGCCGTTCGAGATTTATGCGACACTCAAAACCTCGAAATACGAAGAGGTCGAGAAGTTGATTCACAAGACCATCGACCGGCTGACCGATTTGCGGATTCGTCAAAATCGGGAGTTTTTCAACGTACCTCCTGCTAAAGCGTTGGACATCCTGCGCGACATATCGACCACGCTCGACGATGCCGAGATTGATGAAGTTTATCTTAGGAATAAGAAAGCGGAGCCGGAGGAGTCTACCGAAAACGGGAAGAAACGAGCTCGCTTCAAGTTCAGCATGGTTCACATTCCGATTGGAGCAACTCTGGTTTTCGTGCCGACCGGAATTGAAGTAACGGTCGCGGACGACGACCATATCGAATACGAGGGACGCCTCTACAAACTCTCGCCCTTTGTGGGGACCTTTATGCCCGAAGAGCGCCGCAATACTTCGGGGGCATATCAAGGCGCAAAGTATTTCACCTATAAAGGCGAGCTATTGAGCGACCTCCGAGCCCGTTGCGAACACGAGGAATAGCTCTGAGCAACGGGGCGTTTTTCGATTTGAAGTCAATCTTCAAACAAAAGACCTATTGTCAGAGATTAAGAGGGTTGACTCTCACAGATGTACCCCTCCTGGTCATAAGCCTTTCGCTCGCGATAGATTAAATCTATCAAGTGCTGCAATTCAGGCACTTCGGATTTAATACTCTTAAAACGGTTATACTGCTCATCGTATCTCTTCCTGGAGCCCGATTTAAGGCGCGATTCCACATCGTCGGGGATCAGATACGAAGAACGTTCTTTCCCCAAATACTGCTGAAAATCAACCAGGAATATATTTATCCCAGCCAGATCAAAATCGCCAAAATGCAGATAATGATTCGGGATAGCGCATAGCCATCTCCTTAGATCCGTGGATTGCGGATATCGGGAGACAAAGAGCACCCGGGTTGAGAGGTCATGCGCCTGAAGATATTGTTCAAAGAATACTCGTTGCTGACGAATCATCCGGAAGTTCTCCATATTCTCGACACCAATCACCACCACATCCTCCGGAATTGCAAAACGCTCCCAATCGGCGACAAAGAGGAAGCTGCCCTCCTGCGGATTTACCACGAAAGGCTTCCCGTCAAGAAGACACGCAATCAGTTCATAGCTGTTCACCGGGAACCCCGGGCAGGAACGAACCATAACGAGTTTGGAGTTTCCGGTTTCTGCGGCCATTGAGGCACGGGAATTCGGTTGATCCACTTCGAGGATTCGATAGCTTTCATCCCGGTCTATGAGAAACCGTTTAAGAGCCTCCGGGTCACGGGCCCGATACGATTTTCTTGAGCCGCGTGACAGAACCAATAGCAGGCCTTCCGCCAGCAGTTCGTCAAGCAGCTGGCTGTTTAGCTTCGAACCTGCAACTTGTTCACCAGCCAACAATGCCTGTATAGATGCATTTATCGCCATATCATCCGACTAATTGATTCGTTGCAACAATTTCTCGATCCTCGTCTTCACGCCATGTTTACTGAGGAGGTATGTATAGCGATAGTCGTAAGGATTGTACGACGTAGGCGAACTATTGATAAGATAGATATTGCGTGAGTTGGCGAACTGCAGAATCCCCTTTATATTGTTGGGATGCAGGCGTCCAATCTCATCCATCATGCAGTGGACGATGAAATCGCCACTTTTTTTGGCCGCCTTTTTCTTAAAGACATTGATGAGCATGATATTGACCATCGCCTTCACAAGAATATCCGTACCATCCGATCCGACGTTATTGATACGTTCCACCCAGCCCGTGTCGTTGTCATTCTCTTTGACACGGAACTGCAGCCGGAAAGCATCTCCCAAGGATACCGTCGCACGATTGGGCTCGTTCTGCAACTGATGCGACAGACTCTTCAGATAATCGACGACCTTACGGTTCACTTCATCCTGGTTATTGTCCGAGAAAAGATTCAGTTCGCCAATGGAGTGCGCATTATCCCTCGTATAATCGTGAATAGAGATCAGCAACTGCATGAGCTTGTCGCTCGATGCATCGGCCCGGAGCTCAATGCTCTTGATGACTCCGGCAAAATTCTTCTCCACGAAATCCCGGTTGATATCCTGTATCACACCATCCACATCTGCCCTTCGCTTCATGAGTGACCCAATCTCGGCCGAGATACGTCCCATGATGTCTTTGTAATGCTCGCTGGTCCGTCGACGGAACTCCTCGATTTTGTTATTGTCCATGAAGTCCTGCAGATCGACCGCAATTTGCATGTAGTCAGCATCCGTCACCGGCATTGTGTTGAAGTGGAAAGCATTCTGAGGCTTGAAGTTCCGATTGAAGCTGACAACGACGGATTTCAATTGCTCGATTGATTCCCGTTTTTGATTGACAACTCCCCGCAATTGGCTCAAGAGCTGCTGACAATCCTGCTGCGTCTTCATCTTCCTGTCATCCGTGAGATATGCGTCAGGTACCAGATGCTCATTATTGAGCACCTGACGATAACGCTCCAGCCCCTCACGCCTATGCTCCAGCTCCTTTAGGAGTTTTTTCAGACTCTCGTCCAGCTCCATGCACTGCCTCAAAATACGCTCCCGTCTGTCATCATAGTGTTGCCGGATCGAGAAAAGCTGCCGTTCAATAGCTTTCATGCGCTCTTTGATTTCCGGTTCCACGGCAAAGAGATTTTTTTCGGCATCCCGATATCTGATAACAATCGGTCGTTCTTTATCAATTCTTTTTAACAGTCCCTGCAAATCTTCCAACTCTTTACGATATTGCTCAAGCAGATGCGTGTCAACGCCTTTCCCGGCAAGCTCTTCGTTCTGCTGTTTGTCAAGTTGCTTCTTCTGATCGGCAAACTCCTGATTGCGCGCGGCAGCCTCCTCGTTTTGTGACGCTTTGAAGGCACGTAACTCCGCATCAAGAGCTTTGGAAGCCTTGTCGAATGCCAAATCAAGATCCTTCAAATCTTTCTTGTTCTTCAGCTCATTCTTCTCACGGGCCTCTTTCTCCGATTGTACCTTCAAAACAGCGTCATTGCAAGCACGTTGACGGACTTTGGTCTCCCGATCAATCTCTTCCAGCTCCTCCATCTCCAGTTTATGCCGCTGGATTTGCAATTCCTGACGTTTGCCGGGGATCTGTTCCTCCTCCGTCTTCAATGAGGCTGCACGCTGGCGAAGAGGTTTAATCAGCGCAACATATTTCTTACGGAGTTTTCCCATTTCATCCTCATGAGTAGCAAGCAATTGTGCCAACTGACGCTCTAACTGCTGCACCTGTTCTTCCAACCGCTCCTTCTCCGCCCTGTACTCGTCGGGAGTACGATGAACCGAGTCAATATTATCCAGGTTTAACTGGATGCCGAACAGCCCATCGCTGGCACCGGACAGCCTAGGCTCAAGCCCCTCAGCGTATAAAACTCGTTCCTCATCAACGACTTTACCTATCGTATTCTCCCAGCCTTCCGTATTTTCACAAAGCCACTTGTAAAGAGAGCCATCCAGGTGAGCAAGCAAGCCATCAATCCTTGCGACTTGTTCTCGGATTTTGGAACGGTCCGCCTCAAGATGCTCCTGCTCACGTTGAAAGGTCTGCTTTACGTCCGCTTCTTGCATCTTGTACTCGGCGGCAAACTGCTCAAGCTGACTTTTCACCGTACTCTGCTGGGCGGAATTCTCGCTCTCCTTCAGATTCAATTGCAGGAGTTGTTCATCCACCAGCTTGATTGCATCGGCCATAGGATGCCACTGACGGACCTCTCGCAGCGCAGCTTCTGCCCGATTCTGGTCCGCCAGCAACATTTGCCACCGTTCGTCCGAGTCATGCCTCCAGCTATTGAAAACCTCCATGACCCGGTTCCGTTTTTGGGTGCGGTCCTCATCCAGCTTAACGCGCTGCTGCTGAAGTTCGGCCTGCTTGTTATAATATGCCTCTTTCTGGGAGTTCTCAAATGCTTGTCGGGCATTCTCCAGATTTCCTTTTAATACCTTGTATTTCTCCTCTATCGAAGCATGAGTTCTCAATAAACCATCCAACAGCGTCTGTTTATCCGTCGTCTCCTGCCGGATAGTAGCCTCTCGGTCGGCAAGAGCGAGGATCGGGCCAATACCCAGTGCATCAAACTCTTTTCTCGCCTTCGCTATATCCGCCAATTTACCCTTTTTAGCTCCGAGATCCTGATTGAGCTGGGCTTTCTCCTTGTCATAGTCTGCCGTCAATTCCCGCTCCCGGGTCCGTTCTTTCTCAATGCTGTTCTTTACCTCCTTTGCTTTATCTTCCAAAAGCGGAATCTGTTGTTCACTAAATGCGACCGCTTCATTCAGCATATGCCACACGTCCAGCAATTGCTGATCGAGCGCGATAATCTTGCGCCCCTGGTCTGCAATCTTCATCGCCTGCTGGCGCACGGGGAAACTACCATCACGAGACTGGCGGAACCAGCAGTCGATCTCATCATACTCCCGCTCGAAATCCGTAACAAGTCTTCTGTAGGTCTGCAAATCAATCGGCAGATCCTCCTCTGTCATGGATTGTATCAAGGTGTTCTTCACAAAGTCGGCATCCAGCTTCGTATTCAGAAAAACATTCTGAATGCTTCGTGGAATATTCTGATAATGCGAACTCTGCACCAGGGCATAACGCGCGTATTTGGAATCGCGGATGTTGCCGAAGATAATATCCTTGAACATGGCACCGGATTCGATTCTTGCGGAGACAGCCACATTCTTGTCGATGCGTTCCCGAATCCGAATCCAGTCGCTCAACACCTGCTTGTCCTCGGTAATCAGCCATTCCCGCTTATACGGTGCATCAATAAACCGCCACGAAGCTCGTCCCTGGTAGCGACCGACAAGGATCGTATATGCACCATTCTCACGCATTACTTCATAAAGTATATACGAGTTTGACTGGCGAAAATAGAATTCATCAAACGGCTTCTGCCCCTGCTGAATGCCCAAACGATGCTTGTCGGCATTGTAGAAAAACAAGAGTGCTCTCAACACGGTGCTTTTACCCACACCCTGCGTTCCCGTAAAATGCACATTCCCATCTACAGCGATCTCGGCATAGGGGATATTCGCGCTATTTATAAAAATGACTTTATTCAGGTACTTCATCTTCGTTTGCAATTTGAATGATGTCCACCAACTCCTCTACATAGCGGAATGCCGAAGTGACCTTATAGGTCTCGTCAAGCTCATTGACACACTCCGCAAAGCTCATACTCTGCATCTCCTGAAGCAGCTTGTTCACAATCTCGACAAGAGACCCCGCGCCGTATTTCTTGAAAAGATGGTTCGCCTTCTCCTTCATCTCGATATCCAGGCTGATCTGCTCCATCAAATGGCTCTTACGGAACTGATACCCGGCCGTAAAGGACTGGTTATAACACTTCAGAAAGTCCAGATAGTCCAGCCATTTGGAGAAGCTGTCCAACTTCTGCTCAATGGACTGTTTACTCTCTCCTATTCGGGAAAAATAGAAGTAACCATTCCCCGCTTCGAGTTGCAGCCCAATCTCCCGAAAATAATCCGTATAATCCTCCAGGTTCTCCTCTATATCCTCATACAGATGGCGGATAGAGGCGTCAATGCTGTCGACCGAGAGGAATTCGCCCCGGCTTAAACGCTCGTATATTCTTTGGGTATTATTTCGCATAAATGATCGGATATTCAATGTTTTGGTAGATGGCATATTCTCCGGTCATCCGGCATTCATCAGGATGCAGAATAACCAGCTGACAGAAGATTGCGGCATACTCCTCAATATTATGTTTTACCTTATAGTCGTATCTCAAGATGAAATCGAACAGATTATAGCTTGATGCCAGGAACGCATTCCATATTTCGGCAAGATTCACCTCCTTCAACAGTTGGACATGGTCCTGCAAATCATCATCCGTCAAAGGCTCGGCTGCGGTTCTTGCCGTTTTCTGGATTCCATTACGCTCGGCGACGCGCTTCAGCAGCTTGATGATCTGATCGTTTCCCCGCAACATCTCCAGGGAGAGGCGAATCCGGCTGTATTGACGGGACTCCATCCAAACCGGATTCCGCTCTTCCAGCACCTTCGAGAGGTTCGTTTCGCTCTTGATAAGCAGCTGATCTTGCAAATATTTCAGCTTCCGGATCTTTCTGTAGAGCTCATTCTGCTGATCTATCTGATTGATGTAAGAGATGATCTGCCGGTCAATCTCCATCAGCGCATGGTAGGCCTCAACAAAATCATGCTTCACATCGCTACAGGTCTTGGCCATGTGCGGATCATTGGCCATGATGAAAAAAGCATGCTCATTATCCATCAGCTTTTCACACTCGCGTATCATGGCGCGAATGCTATGACTCTTCTCGTCCAGATTTTGCAGTTTCTTCTTTTTGATGACATAATTCGGCTCCTGCTTATAGGCATGATCCATATTACGCTTCAAATCCACCACATTTTTCAAGGTCCTGAAGCCGGTCTTCTTGAGAAGCTGCCGGACATTATCCTGATACCCCGCTTTACGGCTGGGATTGGTCTCCTGCAAGAAGTATCCGATATTTTCCTTCAACGTATTGATGCACTCCTGTACACTCAGCACGCTGATCTCCTCGTTGACATTCAGTACCTCTTCGAAAAAGTTCAGATAGTCACTCTCAATCTCTACCATGTTGCCAGCTTCCACCAGCACGCCATAGTCAATCAACTTCCGCAGCCTGGCTTCATTCCCTCCGACAAGGTCAATAGCAAGTGCGACCGGAAACCTCATGAGTTTCCGTTTCTCAAACATCTCACTGAGCAGCCCTTGCTCACGTGAGAGCGTTTTGGTCAACTCCTCTATGCTCCTAAAATGCGTCAGGACATCCATATATCTACAACTCTGAGATTGACTCTATATTTACTTTCACTATTGCGTATTTGACCGGCGAATAGATCTCTGAAAAACCCAATTTTTCGGAGACCATCCCAAGATCGCCTTTTCGCCCAAGGAGAGGCTTCGATCACACAAAGCCACTTTCCACATTATTGCTCTAATGCAATTTACTATTTTTTATTCGAATAGCAATCTATATTGCGCAAAATATATCATTTAGATGTTCCCAACAGAATAAAAAAGTCGGGTCCCGATTTTCGGGACCCGACTACCCTATCCACAGAGTGTGACGACTACTTCTTCTTGCGGCACCCGCACTTCGGACATACACCCTCCTCGTTGAGTGCAACACCGCACAGCGGGCAGCGGTCGATGTCGCTCCGTCCACATTTTCGCCGGCACAATGAAATTTGGAATATCTAAAATTGATAGGAGCACACCATGGCTTCCAAAGTCTTCATGCCTCTAATAAACAGACTAGCCCCTGCTATTCCGGCTTGGTTTATCATAAACCTGCAACCGAAGACAGCAGTTATCAAACCATATAAGGTTGCATGGATTGTCTCGATTGAAATTCGGACGCATCCGACAGCGCAAAGCCGAGGAACGAGCCTTATTGGGCAAACAATACTTCGAATCCAGAGAGGAGGTTCTGAAGAAGCGCCAATGCAACACGCATAAGATTAGTTGCAACGCTTTAGCTACCTATCCTCCAGCTCATTCTCAATAAGCTATAATGCATCTAGACAATCATTCTCACAAAACTTATTTGCAAAAATAAGTATAAACTAGTATAATGCTAGGAGTTCATCAATTGAAATCTCAATACCAACATTTTGTAACAACGATTTACGCTTATTATACAACGATCTAATAATATGATCTTTTTCAACCTTCCTTCCGAAATGAATACGCCTATGACATGTAGGACATAGACAAATGATATTTTCGGGGCAATCAATGTTTCGTTTTTTAGACCAAAAACGCTCGGTATTTGATACCGTACAAGGGATTAAATGATGACCTTCCATGTATGGGACCCCCTTATTAGTTAGAAACGTAGAATGACTGTCATCAAACTCACATTTGAAGTTCGCATTTTTTAAGGCTTGTTTTGAAGCACTTGCTTTTTTCACTATTGTTCTTCCCGAAGTTCCGTCGCTATAGTGTGGTGGCTGTATAGATGCATTTGACAAAACCTCATCACACTCTACCTCCTGAATCTCTTTCTGAAAGTCAAAGTCATTATCCACCTCTCGCCCTTTCCTTTGAAGATAATCAACCAACCACTGCAACATTTTGACTTCTTGCCTTGGATGTCTACCCGTATAGAATCGTTGCATTCTAAACATCTGCAGATCTTCTCCGCTCACGTTAAAGACAAAGGGATCAGACTCTGCTCGCAAATCATAGATGTAATCAGACTCTATTGTATAAGTACATTCAGTCTGCATTCCCTCTTCAGAAATAAATCGATTCAAACGTGGATTTGATTGTTTTTTAGCATACACTCTAGCCTTATCAGTAAACGCAACTATCCGTCTATTGATTGAGTTCGGCTGCTTTTGCACATAAACAATCATTACTCCGTCAACATAATTATCACTTGAAGCGGCTCCAAGTTCTTTAATATTCGGATTGTCATGTGGAGGAAGATAACCATAAAAACGGCCATCAAAATCATTGGACATCAAATTAAATACTTCATGCCCTATGTTGGTTTTACAGTATGCACCAGAACCTAAATCAACTACCATGTAATTGGATGGTAAGGTAAATTTTACAGCCTGTGATGCTACCTTAAAAACGTCATTAATATATTCGAGCAACTCAGTATTATTACAACTAGGATTAAGAATAGATCCACCACCCTTAAACCCCACCCTTTTCAGGACTTCTTCCTTCAACAGATTGCCACCATATTCAGCCACTAATTTTAATTTATATGTATTATCATTTGGTGCTGAATCAATCCAATAATCACCATCTTCCCGCGGCACATCAACTTTATCGACTCTCAGCTTAAATCGAACAGATCTATCATCGTTCATAAACAGATATACGATGTCATTTTCTACAAATTTCGATGTGACATTTGTCGTCCAGTTTATAAATCCACGTTCTTTTAATGCCTTACGATGATTACAGATAGTTTCATTGGCAAAGGCTAGCCATGTGCGATTGCGGACCATAATTGATTTATCAAATTTTTACAAACAATATTATCGGATAGTATACCATCGTGCCATTCCTTATTAATGGCATAAACGAACAACCTGAAAACTTGACACAGATAAATTTTTCTCTGATTTCACGTAGCACAACATAAGATTCACCACACTCTAAAAAGCTACATCTGTAAGATTTTTATTCCCATGTCGTCATTCACTTAAAAATAAGATAGTTAATAGCTCCAATATTTTAAAAGCCATAATTATGTTAATAGAGCAACCGCAGCCTTCATAACTCGATTGTCTCGATAGACGTATTCATCAAATAGATCCAGCATCTCATTCATGGCATCCGCATCCTCTTCTTGCCTCAGTTTCTTATATATTTCAAGTAAAACTTCCACAATCTCATCATTCAACAAGGAGGCGTCTTCTGTTTCGAAATATCTCTGAGACGATATAAATTTGTAACATAAGATTGGATTGGTTGAAATACATTTCTTCACATAACCAAGCTCAAAATGAGTCTGTTGATACTTTTTTCCTGCATATACCGGGGCAATACTACAATACCAATTGAAGGCCTCTGTCGGAAGAGAAGCACAATGCATACAATAGGCATTAACAACCTTTTCCCGATTGTCAGACGCGTAATGTTCAAGAATTTTTTTGCTCAGATCTCGGTATTCCGCATGCTCATAGGCCATCATCGCCGCCTCAATAAGTTTGGCAATAATCTCATCATTATCCAACGATAGTATCTTCTCTAATCGCTTTTCACACTCTTTCGAAGCAGGCGTACCCTTTATTCCGTAGAAGTATATCTGAACCAGTAATTCATGAGTTAAAGGATCGGACTCAATACGATCAACATAATCACAAACTATATCATTCTTATAGTAAAAACACCATTGGATTGTATTCACTTGAACACACAAAGCCTCTGGTCCCATACCTGACAAAAGAGATTTCATCAGCGGGAAATACAATGCTTCATCAAAATTAGCAGCCACATTCAGATAATGAAGAGGTATCAATCTGACACATTCGTGCAAAAAGATATTATTATCGATAAAAAAACTGTAGACCATTGGTCGTCTCGATGGTATCGCACACATATGGACTAAAAGCTTTGCTGCGCCTCCTTGATATGAATTGACAGCTTTTGTAAGCATATCCGTAGCTCGTCTACTCATATCCCTCTTATCACCTTCCTCTGAAAATAAACTACTTTTTTCAGAAAAAGGGGAGACGACCAGTGCTTTACAAAGGCTCATAACATCATCGATATACTCATTCTCCTCCTTAACATAATATTCGGCAATTTCACTAAAAGTATGATAATTCTCTTTCGCGAACTCTCCCGTAATGTATCGTTTTGACAGAATCCATAGTGCATAGGGACTGATTCCTCCCGCAAGTAGGCCTTCAAGTCCTGCCACCTTGTACCGATCCGGAATATCTGTTCTAGAATTGATACTAAACACAAAATCGTAAAATTTTTCCGGCAAGGATGAAACACATTTTTTAAAAGCCTCGGCATGTTGGTCTAGACTGACAGGGACCCGACTCTCACGCCATTTGCACTCATCCAGTTTTAGGAATGAACTCAACCAGTTCGAAATCGGCCATTTCGCATACGTCTCACCATCCACGACGCCATCACTAGCATAAAGTACTCTGACTGAATGATCTTGTCTTTCTATCATCAATTTTCCTCCGAACCTGCGTAGAAGTTCTTGGAAACATTTTTTCATTTCCGGGATCATACGATCTTCAGGCAATGTATTGCATATCAATGCCCATTTGTCGCACCATAAATGGGGACACAGATATGGGCTCCACCTCCGCCTTGCATCGTATTTGAAATCTAATTCGGACTTATATGACAATAAAAATTGCTGATACCGTCCAGCATCATTTTCATTCAATGTATCATACCATGCCCTGAGCATTTTCAGAAAGAAGAACTCGACTTCGCCACGAAGATATGCTCCGACCATTGCATTGTTCCCCAACAAGGGCCGAATCAAATCTCCATACAACTCCGGAGCCGCAGCCATAGAGGCAAAAGCCATGGACAATGTCGTCGCATTATTCAACACTAGAAGTTCCAGAATAAATGGGCGTGCCATGGTTTCATCGGATGAATAACGAACCAGGAGATCCTCATACATCTTTAGCAATTTTTCAGTATGATCCTTAATACCCCAACCATTGAATGCTTCCGTTGTCGAATAACCATAAAAACCACTCTGAGCTGTTTTTCGAACTGTCTCACAAATACAGCGATGCAACAATTCAAGCATATCCTTGGGATATTCCTCATATAGCTTTGGACATAAAATAGCTGTCAAGCTACCACCATTAAGTGAGTTGCTTCTCCCGGAAACCGGAACAAAATAATTTAGGAGCAACGTCCCGGTTTCATCCAAAGCAAATTTTAGGTTGCTTTGGATCGCATCCAGGAGCAGATGATCAATATAAAAAGCATTTTCCTGCTTTGTCTCGATATACGCTTTGAGAACACAGGGTTGGCTATAGTCATTATGCTCTCGCACTACATATGCGACAGCGTATAATCTCGACTCTCGATCTTGTATTTGATTTATCATTCCATACACCGCCTCTGG
>ERZ857693.1238-NODE-1238-length-33673-cov-5.423404_pt1 | contig 33673 bp, 23 predicted proteins | sample MGYA00519765_ERZ857693 | MGnify/ENA primary metagenome ERZ857693 (study PRJEB31778, sample SAMEA3449354) | human gut metagenome | biome: human gut; feature: human-associated habitat; material: faeces | place: United Kingdom | collected 2010/2012 ... | reverse complement strand
GAAAACTGGGAACCATCTATTGCCAGAAGTTGGTAACCCTGGAAAAGCGCACCTTTTTTACAAGTCTCTGTAAACGAATGGAACAAGGCCGGCATTGCAGAATCTGAAAGTTTTTGCCGAGCCTGAATCATAGCGGAACTATGCGGAATACCCGAATAGTCTGTTGAAAAGAAGAGTGGTTTCTTTGAAAAGTGGCGGAATAATTCCTGATCCATACATTGTCCTTGCAGAGGGAGAAGGAATCGAATCACCTCTTCAAATGGAAGTTTACGATTCCTAGAAAAGTCTTTTCCCGGACGCTTTACGTGTGATGAAAAATCTCTGCATAATATTTTTATAGCAGACTCCAGTTTTTGCTTTACAATAAAAGAAATATTTGCCATTTGAACCTCCTAAAAAAGAATATATTCAAATGGCTTCGCCACACTTTTGTGAAGTTTTGTCAAGCTTTTAGGCAAAAAAAGTAGTGCAAAAAGTAAAAAACTACTTTTCACACTACTAAAATCCTTAACTTAATGACATTGTAACGAAGGCTTCCTTTTTGTAAGGGAATCAGACCGGCAATCAACTCTAAAAGAGTGGATTTTCCACAGCCGGAAGGTCCGATGATCGCTGCAAATTCGCCAGTGAAAAGGTCGAAGTGAATATCTTTTAACGCAGGGGTTTCGCCATTTTTTGTGTGGTACGTATGGGAAAGTCCGCGCACAGATAAAAAAGTATTTGGGTGTGGCAAAGTAGCTCAGTCCTTTTCTTTGAGGTATAATTTAACATATGCACAGGAGGTATCAAAGTGATATATTTCATAATTGTAACGTTGATTATTGTAGGAGATAAATTTTTGAAGGAATATTTCAGGAGTTCTCTTAGAGGAAAGCATCGAAAAGAACATTTTACCAAGTCTGGAGAGGGAATAAATACGGTAGATGCTATGCAGGATGGATGGAGAAGGAAGCTGTCTCCAAGAATTGAATTTCTGGAGAATAAAGGAGGAGCCAGTGGTATCTTTTCTTCACATCCAAAGATATTAAAAGGGATATCCGGTGCCATGCTTTGCTTTTGTGCGTTCGTATTGGGAAAAGAACGGCAAAAAGGCAGGGTGAGTATTGCAGGAATCGGTTATGCGTTACTTCTTGGAGGAGGACTTAGTAACTTTATAGACAGAATGAAAAAAGGTTCTGTGACAGATTATATTCGTTTTCCTGAATTTCCAGTGAAGAAAATCAGTAATCTGGTTTTTAATATGAGTGATTTTGCGATTTTTGCAGGAATATTCTGCCTTTTGTTTCGGAAAAAGTAAGAAGATTTCGACTGAAAAGTCTAAAACTTTAGGCGAAATGTCGGATAATAAAGAATACTTTCAGAAAACGGTTAAAAACGGATTTTCCTATGAGGAATGTCTGAAAATTGTGCATAATAGACAAAGAAATATACATAAATTTACAAAACATAAAAAAGAACAAAGTGTCGGTGTATAACTCTTTGCAGTTATCCACGAAGAAAAAAACCGAAAAATGTTGAAAAACAGACTTATCCACTGAGTTATCCACAATATCCACAGTGGAAAAACGAAAGAAAAAATGGAAAAAGCACGTCAATATAAAACATCTGTTTTGTGTGATTTTTTTAAATAATTCATTGCCAGAATGAAGAATTGTTGGTATAATAATTATAATATAAGAAAAAAGGAGTGTGATCGTATGCGTTACATTATTTATGGCAAGAATCTGGAGGTTTCCGAGGGATTAAAGCAGGCTGTACACGATAAGTTCAGCAAGCTGGAGAAGTTTTTCACTCCAGAGACAGAAGTTCAGGTCACATTAAGCGTGCAGAAGGATAATCAGACAGTAGAAGCTACGATTCCTATGAAGGGAACGATCTTAAGAGTAGAACCTACAAGTACAGATATGTATGTTTCTATTGATATGGCAGTAGATTTACTGGAGCGTATGATTCGCAAGTATAAGACGAAGATTTCCAAGTACGGTAAGGGCGAAGTGAAGTTTAATGATGAGTTCATGGAAGAAGATGTGGACAATCATGAAACAGTAACGGTTACAAAGAGTAAGAGATTCGCTATTAAGCCGATGGATGTTGAGGAAGCCTGTGTACAGATGGAGCTGTTAGGGCATAGTTTCTTTGTATTCCGTAATGCAGAGACTTTTGAAGTGAATGTAGTTTATAAGAGAAAAGATAAAACATATGGTTTGATTGAACCAGAATTTTAAACATACATGAATTCATTTAGAAACGAAGGAAGAAGGCAGATAATTATCTGCCTTCCCTTTTTCTGTATATCAAGGGGATTAAAGCTTGAAAAGAGAGCTTATCAATGTTACAATATAATCTGTATGTTTAAAATTAGAAGAAGATTACCAACTCAGGAGGTGTGACCCCATCTTCTGTCAGTGGGGGCATATGTAAGTCAGGAAGTGATTTACGATAGAAATAGGAGGTAAAGATGAGTTTTGTTGATAAACTTTTTGGTAATAAAAGTGAGAAAGAAATCAAGAGAATTGAAAAGTATGTAGATGCGATCGAGGCTCTTGATGAGAAGATGCAGGCATTAAGCGATGAAGAGCTTCGTGCCAAAACACAGGAATTTAAAGATCGTCTGGCAGCAGGGGAGACTCTTGATGACCTGTTAGTGGAAGCATTTGCTGTTGTAAGAGAGGCAGCAGACCGTACGATCCATCTGAAGCATTATCGTGTGCAGCTGATGGGTGGTATTATTTTACATCAGGGTCGTATTGCAGAGATGAAGACTGGTGAAGGTAAGACTTTAGTTTCTACTCTTCCAGCATATTTAAATGCGCTTGAGGGCAAGGGTGTTCATATCGTTACTGTTAACGATTATCTGGCTAAGCGTGATGCGAACTGGATGGGTAAGGTTCATCAGTTCTTAGGCTTAAGCGTTGGTGTTATTTTGAACAGTTATGATAATGCAGAACGTCAGGCTGCATATAACTGTGATATTACTTATATTACGAATAATGAATTGGGTTTCGATTACCTTCGTGACAACATGGTTATTTATAAGAAGGATCTTGTACAAAGAGAACTGAATTATGCCATTGTCGATGAGGTCGATTCCGTATTGATCGATGAGGCAAGAACCCCTCTTATCATTTCTGGTCAGAGTGGTAAGTCCACAGATCTTTATAAGGCATGTGATGTTCTTGCAAGACAGATGCAGCGTGGTACTTCGGATGGTGAACTTTCTAAGATTGATGCCATCATGGGTATTGATATCGAGGAAGATGGAGATTTCCTTGTTAACGAGAAGGATAAGCAGGTTATGCTTACAACAGAGGGTGTTAAGAAGGTAGAGCAGTTCTTCCATATCAAGAACCTTGCGGATGCAGAGAACCTTGAGATTCAGCATAATATTATTCTTGCTCTTCGTGCACATAACCTTATGTTCCGAGATAGAGATTACGTAGTAAAAGATAACGAAGTTCTTATCGTTGATGAGTTTACCGGACGTATTATGCCGGGACGTCGCTATTCTGATGGCCTTCATCAGGCAATCGAGGCAAAGGAGCATGTAAAGGTTAACAGAGAGTCTAAGACTCTTGCGACAATCACATTCCAGAACTTCTTTAATAAGTATACAAAGAAAGCCGGTATGACTGGTACTGCTATGACCGAAGATAAAGAGTTCATGGATATTTACGGCATGGACGTAGTAGAGATTCCTACGAATAAGCCAATGATCCGTATCGATCATGAAGATGCTATTTACATGACCAAGAAAGAAAAGTTAAATGCAGTTATCAACGATATCGTAGAGTCTCATAAGAAGGGACAGCCGGTCTTAGTTGGTACGATTAATATCGATACATCAGAAGAAGTCAGTGAATTATTAAGTAAAAGAGGAATTAAGCATAACGTACTGAATGCGAAGTTCCATGAATTAGAGGCAGAGATTATTTCACATGCTGGTGAAAAGGGAGCTGTTACGATCGCAACGAATATGGCTGGTCGTGGTACGGATATCAAGTTAGAAGATGGAGTTGCAGAACTTGGTGGATTAAAGATCATCGGTACAGAAAGACATGAGAGCCGTCGAATCGATAACCAGTTACGTGGTCGTGCCGGTCGTCAGGGTGATCCTGGTGAATCGAAGTTCTACTTATCTCTTGAAGATGACCTGATGCGCCTGTTCGGTTCTGAACGTATGATGAGCGTATATAAGGCGTTAAAGATTCCGGAAGGGGAAGAGATTCAGCATAAGACGATCACAAAGCAGATTGAAAAGGCACAGAAGAAGATTGAGAATAACAACTTCGGTATTCGTCGTAACCTGCTCGATTATGACCAGGTAAATAATGACCAGAGAGAAGTTATCTACGCAGAAAGACGCCGCGTATTGAATGGTGAGAGTATGCGGGATGTTGTTTACAAGATGATCAAGGATGTTGTTGCTGACGATGTAAATATGCTCGCAGGAGAACAGCCATTAAAAGAGATGAATCTTGTAGAGCTGAATGAATCTTTAAGAAGAAAGATTCCATTAGAGCCAATCACTCTTACAGACGAAGAAAAAGAGAAGAATGATAAAGAAGCACTCATTTCCCGTCTTCAGGATGAGGCGATGAAGATTTACCATAAGAAAGAGAAAGACTTTAATGAATTTGCCAAGGTGAATGTACCGGAAGAAGGTGTAGAGCTTGGTGAAGAAGATGCAGCAATCTTTAATGATGGTATTCGTGAAGTAGAACGTGTTATTCTTCTTAAAGTTATTGACAGTAAGTGGATGAACCATATTGATGATATGGATCAGCTTCGTGAGAGTATCGGACTTCAGTCTTATGCACAGAAGGATCCGGTTGTTCAGTACAAGTTCCTTGGATATGAGATGTTTGAGGAGATGACAAAGAACATTCGTCATGATACGGTTGGTGCTTTAATGCATGTTCAGATTGAGCAGAAAGTTGAAAGAAAGCAGGTTGCAAGAGCAACAGGCACAAACAAGGATGAGCTTGTCGAAAGAGGACCTTACCGCAGAAAAGAAGCAAAGATTGGACGTAATGCTCCTTGTCCTTGCGGAAGCGGAAAGAAATATAAAAACTGCTGTGGCAGATTTGCAAATTAAGGCAGGAAAAGTTTCGCACAGTGAATATTTTGCAGCAGATGTCAGGAAACGCACCTGTGAATGAATAGGCACTGTGCCTTTCTTTATCATATTATCATATAATAGAAAGGGTTTTATAATTGGTTGAATTAGAACAATACAAATTTACGGTAAATCAATATAAAGAACCGATGAAGGAACTTGGTCTTTCTTTATCACTTTCCCATAAACATGAACAGATTAAAGAACTGGAAAGCGAGATGCGTGAGGAAGGCTTTTGGAATAATCCAGATAAGGCGCAGGAAGTGACAAAGAAGCTGAAGAACCTTAAAGATACGGTATCAGCATATCATGCATTGGAGATGACACTTGATGATGTCTCTACCATGATCGAGCTTGGGAATGAGGAGAATGATGCCAGTGTGATTCCAGAGATTGAAGAATTACTTGGTGAGTTTGAAATAGAGTTTGATAATCTAAAGATCCAGACATTGTTATCCGGTGAATACGATAAAAATAATGCAATCGTAACGCTTCATGCCGGTGCAGGTGGAACAGAGTCTTGTGACTGGGCAGGTATGCTATATCGTATGTACAGTAAATGGGCTGACAGTCATGGATTTAAGACAGAAGTTCTTGATTATCTTGATGGAGATGAAGCAGGAATTAAGTCCATTACTTTTGAAGTAAATGGAGAGAATGCCTATGGCTATCTTAAGTCAGAAAAAGGTGTTCATCGTCTGGTAAGGATTTCTCCATTTAATGCGGCAGGAAAGAGGCAGACATCTTTTGCTTCTTGTGATGTTATGCCGGATATTGAGGAAGATTTATCTGTAGAGATTGCGGACGAAGATATTCGTATTGATACGTATCGTTCCAGCGGTGCAGGTGGACAGCATATCAACAAGACAGATTCGGCAATCCGTATCACCCATATTCCTACAGGTGTTGTTGTGCAGTGTCAGAATGAACGCTCTCAGCACAAGAATAAAGATAAGGCAATGCAGATGTTAAAGGCAAAGTTATATCTGATTAAAGAGCAGGAAAACAGGGAAAAATTATCAGATATACGTGGCGAAGTATCCGATAACGGCTGGGGAAACCAGATTCGTTCTTATGTTATGCAGCCATATACGATGGTAAAAGATCACAGGACCGGGGAAGAGACCGGAAATGTACAGAGTGTGATGGATGGAAACCTGGATGCATTTATGAATGCATATCTCAGGTGGATCACTACACCGCAAAAAGCATAACAGATCGTAAAATAAAAAGTACAGACATAAGGAGCAGACAGATTAATGGATATTATAAAGAAACTGGCGCAGGAGCTTACGATTAAGGAAGAACAGGCAAAAGTAGCGGTACAGCTCATTGATGAGGGGAATACGATTCCTTTTATTGCCAGATATCGTAAAGAGATGACAGGAGCCCTTAATGATGAGACTCTTCGTAATTTACATGAGCGCCTTCTTTATCTTCGTAATTTAGAAGAAAAGAAAGAGCAGGTTATTAACGCGATCACAGAACAGGGCAAGATGACCGATGATTTAAAGAAAAAGATTTTAGCGGCAGAAACTCTTGTAGCAGTAGATGATCTGTATCGTCCATATCGTCCCAAAAAGCAGACGAGAGCGACGAAAGCAAAGGAAAAAGGGTTAGAGCCACTGGCGAACATTCTTCTTTTGCAGGCAACTTCTAAGAGTATGGAAGAAGAAGCACAGAGCTTTGTAGACGAAGCAAAAGGAGTTGTTAATGCAAAAGAGGCGCTTGCTGGAGCAAAAGATATTATTGCGGAGATGATCGCAGATAAAGCAGATTATCGCAAGAGTATAAGAAACTGTACGATGAAGCAGGGGCGTCTTGTAGTGAAAGCCAAAGATGAAAAGGCTGAATCTGTTTATGAAATGTATTATGATTTTAGCGAGGAACTGTCTAAGATTACAGGGTATCGTGTGCTGGCAATCAATCGTGGGGAAAAAGAAAAGTTTCTTACGGTTAAGGTAGAGGCTCCTGATGCACAGATTGTCAATGCGTTGAATAAAACAATGATAAAGGACAATCCAAATACAAAGACACTGATGGAAGAAGCAGTGCTTGATGCTTATAATCGTCTGATTGCACCGGCAATTGAAAGAGATATCCGCAGTGAGATGACGGAAAAAGCACAGGAAGGTGCAATTACTGTTTTTGGAAAGAACTTAAAACAGCTTCTTATGCAGCCTCCAATGGAAGGAAGAACAGTTCTTGGCTGGGACCCGGCTTTCCGTACAGGCTGTAAGCTTGCTGTTGTAGACCCAACCGGTAAGGTATTAGATACCGTTGTCGTTTACCCAACTGCACCACAGTGTAAAGTAGAACAGGCAAAGAAAACAGTGCATGAGATGATCAAGAAGTATCATGTTTCTGTAATCAGCGTAGGAAATGGTACTGCCTGTCGTGAATCAGAACAGGTAATTACTGAACTGATTAAAGAGATTCCGGAAAAGGTAGCTTATGTTATCGTAAATGAAGCCGGAGCTTCTGTATATTCTGCAAGTAAGCTTGCCACAGAAGAATTTCCGGAATTTGACGTAGGACAAAGAAGTGCCGCATCTATTGCCAGAAGATTACAAGATCCGTTAGCAGAACTAGTAAAGATTGAACCAAAGGCAATCGGTGTTGGCCAGTATCAGCATGATATGAACCAGAAGCGACTAGAAGAGGCGTTAAATGGTGTAGTAGAAGACTGTGTAAACAAAGTAGGTGTTGATCTTAATACAGCTTCTGTTCCATTACTTTCTTATGTTTCTGGAATCAGTAAAGCAGTAGCAAAGAATATCGTAGCCTATCGTGAAGAAAATGGACGATTCCATACAAGAAAGGAACTTTTAAAAGTACCAAAACTTGGACCAAAAGCATTTTTACAGTGTGCAGGATTCTTACGGATTCCGGGAGGAGAGGAACCGCTTGATGATACAAGTGTACATCCAGAATCCTATGAGGCAGCAGCGAAGTTGTTAAAGGATTTAGGTTATACTTCTGAAAGTATCCGTAATGGCGGACTTAGTACTCTTCACTCTCAGATTACAAATGAAAAAGCAACAGCGGAAAGTCTTGGCGTTGGAGAAATGACACTGCATGATATTGTAGAGGAACTGGAGAAGCCGGGAAGAGATCCAAGAAGTGAGATGCCAAAGCCTGTATTAAGGACAGATGTTCTTGAAATGAAAGACTTAAAAGAAGGTATGGTTTTAAAAGGAACGGTACGTAATGTGATCGACTTTGGAGCATTTGTTGATATTGGAGTACATCAGGACGGTCTTGTGCATATTTCCCAGATGACAGAGCGCTACATTAAGCATCCGCTTGAAGTAGTCAGCGTAGGAGATATTGTAGATGTGCAGGTTATGAGTGTGGATTTAAATAAAAAGAGAATCCAGCTTACGATGAAGATTGACCACAGCAAGTAACGCTGTGGCCATTGCAGGAGGAGTAACGCGTGAAAAACTTTGAAAAAATAAGTAAGATGAACCTTGCTGATCTTGACAGACCGGAGGGAATTCTAGAAGAAGAAAGTATACAGGATGAAGATCTGCTTGTAGAAAAAATAGCTCAAAATCCAGAAGATGAGGAGCGTTCTGAAACAATCGTAACAGAGAATATACAGGAACAGCCGGAAGAACTTGCGAAAAAAGAAATGATGGAGCCACAGGGCAGACATTTCCGAGTTGATGCCAATGTAACAGAAAAGGAATTGAAGGCATTTCTTTTTGGTCATACGTATCGCCAGCCATTAATGATTATCGTAACGATATTAGCAATCGTATGGCCGCTTGCTGTGTTAATTAAGAAGCAGGGAAGTGTTACGATGCCGTTGATCTGTTCTTTATTTATTCTTATATGGATTCCATTTACAACAAATCTTCGTGCAAAGAATGCGAAAAAGCTGAATCCAATTTATAATGAAGAATTTCACTATATGTTTGATGAGTGGGGACTGCATCTGGAATTAGGAGATGACGCAATTGATGTAGAATGGAAAAAGATTACAAAATTAATTTTTTATAAGTCAGTTGCAGTGATTTATACCGGAAAGAACAATGCATTTTTAATCCCAAGTGCGGCAATGGGAACGCAGCGGGAAGAAATCATGAATTTCATAAAAGAGATGAAAAAGAGGTAAAAAAGAGGTAAAGATGAGAATAGAAAGTAACAGCGCAGAGGATACATTTGCACTGGGAAAACAATGTGGGCAAAAGGCAGCAGCAGGACAAGTCTATTGCCTTTATGGAGATTTAGGAGTAGGAAAGACAGTATTTACACAGGGATTTGCTGCGGGTCTTGGAATAAAAGGTCCGGTCAGCAGCCCGACCTTTACTATTTTACAGGTATATGATGAGGGAAGACTTCCGTTTTATCATTTTGATGTATACCGGATCAGTGACCCGGAAGAAATGTACGAAATTGGTTTTGAAGAATATATTGAGGGAGAAGGAGTCTGCTTTATCGAGTGGGCGAATCTGATCGAGGAACTGCTCCCGGAACAATATACGGAAATCCATATCGATAAAGATTTGTCGAAAGGATTTGATTATCGTCTGATTACTGTTGAGGAGGTGCAAAGATAGATGAAACTTCTTGCATTAGACAGCTCTGGACTGGTGGCTTCCGTTGCCATTTTAGATGGAGAAACCTTAGTTGCAGAGTATACATTAAATTACAAAAAGACACACTCACAAACACTTTTACCTATGCTTGATGAGATTGTGAAAATGACACAGACAGAACTTTCTGAAGTGGACGCCATTGCTGTTGCAGCAGGTCCGGGTTCTTTCACAGGTCTCCGAATTGGTTCTGCCACTGCAAAAGGATTGGGTCTTGCGCTTAATAAACCAATCATTTCTGTTCCGACATTAGAAGGAATCGCCTGTAATTTTTATGGGACAGATGCGCTGATCTGTCCGATGATGGATGCCAGAAGAAAGCAGGTTTATACAGGAATCTATCATTTTGCAGGAGGGACAGAATTTGAAGAACTTGTAGCTCAGGAGGCAGGTCCGGTAGAAGACATTATTAAAAAGTGTAATGAGCTTGGACAAAAGCTTGGAAAACAGGTTATTTTTCTGGGAGATGGTGTTCCGGTATACAAAGATATTATTGAGGAATTCTGTACAGTAGAACATTCTTATGCACCGGCACATTTAAGTCGTCAGAGAGCAGGAGCGGTTGCCATTCGTGCAGTGAGATTATACGATGAAGGCAAGGCAGAACCAGCGAGTGACCATGCACCAATTTATCTGAGAAAGTCACAGGCAGAGCGTGAACTTGAAGCGAAGGGAAAGAAGTTAGAAGAATGAGAATTTGTCCAATGGCAGAAACAGACTGTGAACAGACAGAGATTCTGATGAAAGAATGTTTTTCGGTACCATGGTCAGTTGATGCACTAAAGGAAATGTTTCATACTAAGGGATATTGTTCTTTTCTTGCAAAAGAGGAGACAGAGGTTATCGGTTATATCGGGATGAAAGTAGTTCTAGATGAAGCAGATATCACCAATGTTGCCGTACTTCCCGCTTACAGGAAGAAAGGAATTGCCAGAAAGCTGCTGCAGCAGTTATTAGACGAGGCGAGACAGCAGGGAATTTATAGTATATATCTTGAAGTGCGGGATTCTAATGCAGCGGCGATTACTTTGTATAAACATGCCGGATTTAAAGAAGTCGGAAAAAGAAAGAATTATTATGAACATCCACAGGAAGATGCCAGGCTTATGTTATGGCAATCTTAAAAATACCAATAGTTACTAACGTTTTTCAGCACATTTTTCTGTATAATTAAGAGGAACTTCCATATGTAAGAGAAACTTTCATATGAAAAATGTTGTAGGATAATCATTTAGAAAAAGTTTTAAAAAGATGGAGGCTATGGAAAATAGAATGGAGAAAAAAGTGTATGAAGTATACTGTAATTCCTGTGGAAAAAAGATAGAAACAACAGACAGTACCAAAAGAGAAGATTATATTTCCATTAAAAAAGAATGGGGATATTTTTCAAATAAAGATGGACAAATACATATATTTCATATATGTGAGTCCTGTTATGATACATGGACAGGGCAGTTTCGGATTCCGGTAAAGGTGGAGGAACAGACGGAACTGCTATAGAAAAGTGAGGGAGATTATGCTGGAATTGTGTTTGCTCGGTTGTGGCGGAATGATGCCGCTGCCATACCGCAAACTGACATCATTGATGGCGAGATACAATGGAAACAGTATTTTAATAGATTGTGGTGAAGGAACACAGGTGGGAATCAAGGAAAAAGGCTGGAGTTTTAAGCCGATTGAGGTCATCTGTTTTACGCATTATCATGCAGATCATATCAGTGGACTGCCGGGGCTTCTTTTAACGCTTGGAAATGCACAGAGAACAGAGCCGTTATTAATGGTAGGACCAAGAGGATTAGAGCGTGTAGTGAATTCACTGAGGGTAATTGCACCGGATTTACCATTTCCGATTGTTTTTCATGAGCTAAAAGAAAAAGAAGAAGTTATTGAAGCAGCTGGCTGCCGGATTACGGCATTTCGTGTGAATCATAATGTAACCTGTTATGGATATACGATAGAGATTGACAGAGCAGGTAAGTTTGATATCAATAAAGCAAAAGAGAATAATGTAGAAATGCAATACTGGAACCGCCTGCAAAAGGGGGAAACCATTGAATTGCCAGACAGAATACTGACAAGTGATCTGGTTCTTGGACCGGCACGAAAAGGAATTAAATGTACGTATACTACAGATACAAGACCGACAGCGTCTATTGTAGACCATGCAAAAGGTGCGGATTTGTTTATCTGTGAAGGAATGTATGGTGAGCCGGAGAAGAAAGCAAAAGCAATAGAATATAAACATATGACATTTTATGAAGCGGCAGAAATGGCAAAGAAAGCTGACGTGAAGAAGATGTGGCTTACGCACTACAGTCCTTCCCTGGTAAGACCGGAAGTATATCTTGAAGAAGTGCGGAAGATATTTGCCCGTACCAGTGCGGGAAAGGACGGAAAAAGTACGACTCTGTTATTTGAGGAGGAATAAGAAACATGGAAGAAAATAAAAAGGATGTGCTGATTCTGGCAATCGAGACTTCCTGTGACGAGACAGCGGCGGCTGTTGTAAAAAACGGGAGAGAAGTTTTATCAAATACCATTTATACGCAGATCAAACTGCATACATTATTTGGCGGCGTAGTACCGGAAATTGCATCCAGAAAACATATAGAGAAGATTAATATTGTAATTGAAACAGCATTAAAAGAAGCAGGTGTTTCTTTAGAGGATATTGATGCCATCGCTGTTACTTACGGACCGGGACTTGTCGGTGCACTTCTTGTCGGGGTTGCCGAAGCAAAAGCAATTGCGTATGCGACGAAGAAACCATTAGTTGGAGTGCATCATATCGAAGGCCATATCAGCGCCAACTATATTGAACATAAAGAGTTAGAGCCGCCGTTTTTATGTATGGTAGCTTCCGGCGGACATTCACACCTGGTTCTCGTAAAGGATTACGGAGAGTATGAGATTATCGGAAGAACGAGAGACGATGCGGCCGGAGAAGCATTCGATAAAGTAGCAAGAGCAATTGGACTCGGCTATCCGGGCGGACCGAAGATTGACAAGCTTGCAAAAGAAGGCGATAAAAAGGCAATCGCATTTCCAAGAGCTAAAATAACAGATGCACCGGATGATTTCAGTTTCAGTGGTTTAAAATCAGCAGTACTGAACTATTTAAACCAGTGCCAGATGAAAGGAGAGGAAGTGAATCGTGCCGATGTGGCAGCTTCTTTCCAGCAGTCGGTAACAGATGTTCTTACAGAACATACAGTGGGAGCGGCAAAGCGCCTTGGAATCAAAAAAGTTGCAATTGCAGGAGGGGTAGCGTCAAACTCTTCTCTTCGTGCGCAGATGGAAGAAGCCTGCCGCAAAAACGGACTAGAATTTTACCATCCGTCACCAATCTTTTGTACAGATAATGCAGCGATGATCGGTGTTGCAGGATATTATGAATATAAGAAAGGTATCCGGGATGGCTGGGATTTAAATGCAAAGCCAAACTTAAAGATTGGAGAACGTTAGGAATCTGTACCAGGCATCTTTTTATATAATCAAGTACAAAAAGATTTCAGGAGTATAAAGGAATGTACTCTCGGAGTTTTTCTCACAAAATCAAGCACAAAAAGATTCCGAAAGTACATAGGGAGAGTACAGGAGGGGAGTACATGAAAGAGAAAGTGACAGCAGTTGTCTTAGCAGCGGGAAAAGGAAGCCGTATGCATTCTGATATACAAAAGCAGTATATGACTCTTTTAGAACGACCGGTTATTACCTATGCGTTAGAAGCTTTTGAAGACAGTTCTGTTGACGAAGTTATTCTTGTGGTCGCTCCAGGTGAGGTAGAATACGCACAGAAGAATATTTTAGATAAATATTCATATAAAAAAGTAAAGAAGATTGTTACCGGAGGAGCAGAACGGTATCATTCGGTATATGAAGCATTGTGTGTTATCCCGGAAGAGAATTATGTTCTGATTCATGATGGAGCCCGGGCATTTATTACGCCGGAATTAATAGAATTTTGTATTGAGCAGGTAAAAAAAGACAAGTCCTGTGTTATGGGAATGCCGGTAAAAGATACGATCAAGATCGTAGATGATAATTGCTATGCAGTTTCTACACCACCAAGAAGCAGTATGTGGCAGATTCAGACCCCACAGTGTTTTATTACAAAAGAAATAAAAGAAGCCTACCGGAAAATGATGGAGGCCAAAGATGATTCTGTAACGGATGATGGCATGGTGATGGAAACATATGGTATTCGTGGTGTCCGCATGATAAAAGGAAGTTATGAAAATATAAAGATTACTACACCGGAAGATATGCTGCTTGGGGAGGCAATCTTAAAAGGCAGAAGGCAGAGTCAGTAACTACGGGAGATAGAAAGAGATAGAGAAATGAAGAAAGAAAATACAAGAAACCAGGAAGAACTGGTATTAGAGGATGCTCTGACACAAATTATTTTCAATGAAAAAGAAGAGCAGGATATGGTTGAAGATGACAATGCGGAAGAAATTGACGACGAGGACTATGAAGTAGAAGAAGATGACGAGGATGATGAGGAGGAGGACGATTCCAAAAAGAAGATGGATTCCTGTTGTGTCTGTCATCGTACAGAATCGCAGGGAGCAAAGCTTATTCATATGCCAACAGGCTTAAGCATTTGTTCTGACTGTATGCAGAAGTCCTTTGATTCTTTTAATTCCGGCTTTGGAGGAGGGAATGGTATTCAGTTCCTTGACCTTTCCAATATGGATTTTAACAACTTAAAGGATATGAATCTTGGGGAGTTATTATCAGGAAACCTTTCTAATCAAAAACCAAAAACAAAGAAAGCAAAAAAGAAAAAGAAGAAAAATAAAAAAGAAGAACCAAAGCTTACATTAAAGAATATTCCTGCTCCGCATCAGATCAAAGCGCAGCTTGACGAGTATGTGATTGGACAGGACTATGCAAAAAAAGTCATGTCTGTGGCAGTATATAACCATTATAAACGTGTAATTACAAATACTATGGATGAAATCGAGATTGATAAGTCCAATATGTTGATGATCGGACCAACTGGTTCCGGTAAAACGCATCTGGTAAAAACACTGGCGAGGCTGTTAAATGTACCTCTGGCAATCTGTGATGCCACTTCTCTTACTGAAGCAGGTTATATCGGAGACGATGTGGAGAGTGTACTCTCAAAGCTACTTGCGAATGCGGATAATGATGTAGAAAGAGCAGAAACAGGTATTATTTTCATTGATGAGATTGATAAGATCGCAAAGAAAAAGAATACGACAAGCCGCGATGTAAGTGGAGAATCTGTACAGCAGGGTCTGTTAAAGCTTTTAGAAGGTAGTGAGGTAGAAGTACCAGTAGGAGCAAGTTCTAAAAATGCAATGGTTCCAACGGCGGTTATGAATACAAGAAATATTCTTTTTATCTGTGGAGGTGCCTTCCCGGGATTAGAAGATATTATCAAAGAAAGAATGACGCAGCATTCTTCTATTGGATTCCATGCGGAATTAAAAGATAAATATGATCACGAAAAGAATCTTTTACAGAATGTAACAGTAGAAGATATCAGAAAGTTTGGAATGATTCCGGAATTTATTGGAAGATTGCCAATTATTTTCACATTAGATGCCTTGACAAAGGAAATGCTGGTTGATATTCTTAAAGAACCTAAGAATGCAATATTAAAACAGTATCAGAAACTTCTGGCATTAGATGAGGTTGATTTACAGTTTGAAGATGGTGCACTTACTGCAATTGCAGAAAAGGCATTAGAAAAAGATACCGGTGCCAGAGCACTTCGTGCAATCATAGAGAAGTTTATGCTGGATATTATGTATGAGATTCCAAAGGATGACAATATTGGTCGTGTGACCATTACGGAAGATTATATTCGTAATAATGGGGCTCCGCTTATTGAGATGCGTCCATATCTTCAGCTTGAACAAAAGAAGAAAGAGCTTGCTTCCATGGAGAGGGAACAGAAAGATAGAACTAAAGATAAAAACGAAGATGAAACAGAAAGATAATGATACTGATTTACATGGGTAACATAGGTAAGGCATAAAGCAGCAGTTTGGAGAAATATAGGAATATGGATCATTCCATAAGGGGGAGGAATTATGGAGAAGTTGAATCTGAAGTTTTTACAAAGCCTGGCAACACAGTATCCAAGTGTCGCAAAAGCATGTACAGAGATTATTAATCTGCAGGCGATTCTGAATCTGCCAAAAGAGACAGAGCATTTTGTTTCTGATGTACATGGTGAGTATGAGCAGTTTTTACATATATTAAGGACAGGCTCAGGAGCGATTCGTAATAAGATAGAAGATGTTTTTGGTAATACATTATGTGCTAGAGATAAGAAGAGTCTGGCGGCATTGATTTATTATCCGGAGCAGAAAGTGGAACGGATGCGTTTAGAGATGTCAGAAGAAGACTTTCAGGACTGGTATAAGGTATCATTACACCGCTTGATTGCTGTATGTAAGGAAAGTTCTGCCAAGTATACAAGATCGAAGCTTAGAAAGAGTCTTCCACCAGATTTTTCCTATATTCTTGAAGAACTTTTAAGTGAGAATAATCGTGTTGTAGAAAAGGAAGAATATTATAATGAGATTTTTGATACGATCATCCGTTTGAATCGTGCCAAGGAATTTATCGTTGCAATCGCAGGGGTAATTCAGAAGTTAGTTGTCACAAGACTGCATGTGATCGGTGATATTTTTGACAGAGGACCAGGACCGCATATTATTATGGATCATCTGATGCAGCATAGTAATGTAGACTTCCAGTGGGGGAATCATGATGTTGTATGGATGGGAGCTGCTTCCGGAAATAAAGCCTGCATTGCCAATGTCATTCGTCTTTCGGCAAGATATAATAACCTTAGTGTATTAGAGGATGGATACGGAATCAATCTTGTTCCTCTTGCAAGTTTTGCAATAGAAACTTATGCGAATGATCCTTGCCAATGTTTTCGTGTGCATGCACAGGAAGATTCTAATCTGCAGGAAGTATCTCTTAATATGAAGATGCATAAAGCGATTGCGATTATCCAGTTTAAGTTAGAAGGACAGCTTATTAAAAGAAGACCGGAGTTTAATATGGACAGAAGACTTCTTCTTGATAAGATTGATTATGAAGAAGGAACGATCAAAATTGATGGAAAGAAGTATGAACTTCTTGATAAGTCCTTCCCGACGGTAGATCCGAACAACCCGTATGAGCTTTCCGAAGCGGAAGAATCCCTGATGAACCGCCTTTGCATGAATTTCCTGAACTGTGAGAAATTACAGGAGCATATTCGTTTCTTGTTTAATAAGGGAGGTCTGTATCTTTGCTATAACTCTAATCTGCTTTATCATGGATGTGTACCCCTTGATGAGAACGGTAAGTTCCGTAAAGTAAAGATTGGTAATAAACAGTATTCTGGAAAAGAACTTTATGATGTGCTTGAATACTATGCAAGAAAAGGGTATTACGAGCAGGATAATAAAGATGAACATGAATATGGTAAGGATATTATGTGGTATATCTGGTCTAATGAGAATTCTCCGGTATATGGTAAGGAAAAAATGGCAACATTTGAACGCTACTTTATCGCAGATAAAGAAGTACAGATTGAAAGAAAAGACCATTATTATCGACTGATCGAGAAGGAAGAGGTAGTGAACAATATTCTCAAAGAGTTTAACGTGGACGTAGAAAAAGGACACATTATCAATGGTCATATGCCTGTTCATGTAAAAGAAGGAGAATCCCCGGTTAAGTGTAATGGAAAGGTCATGATTATCGATGGAGGCTTTTCAAAGGCATATCGTGGAACAACCGGTATTGCAGGCTATACATTAATCTATAATTCCAGAGGACTTCGTCTGGTTTCTCATGAGACATTCACTTCAACAGAAGATGTGATCGAAAAAGAAATCGATGTACATTCTGATACGGTTATTCGTGAGATTTCCGCACAAAGAGAGAAGGTAGGAGATACCGAAACCGGCCGCCAGTTAAAAGAGCAGATCAGCGATCTTGAAAAACTTCTTCACGCATACCGTACCGGCCAGATTCTTGAAAAAGAGTAGAGGAATTGCTTTAAATCGAAAAGAAAGCAGTGAAAGGTATATTTCTTTTCATAGGTTACATATATTTAGTAAAACATTATAGATGCCTTTTTAAAAGATGTATTATTAGAATTTTTTAGGAAGCGGAGGTTTTACTATGAATATGGACAGGAAGTATAAAGAAGCAGAGAATAGAACAAGTGAATATTTAGAATTAAAATACGGGACAGATGTGCAGTCTGGTCTTAGTCTTGCAGAAGTAAGGCGCAGGCGGCATATCTGTGGTACGTATAATATTGCAAAAGAGAAAAAACGGATTTGGCTTATTTATTTAAAAAAAGAATGCCAGAATCCGTTTTTCTTTTTCTTTCTTTATCTGTGTGGGATAAGCCGGATATTCTATTTTCCAAAGAAAATACAACTTTTGTTATTCTTTACTTTATTTTTTCTCATTATTATAAATATAAGGACAGCATTCCGGAGTAGAAAAATATTTTTTAAACAGAAGGAAGCGAAAGCAAAGAAAGTAATTGTACTCAGAGAGGGTGTTTTTCAGAGAATACCATGGAAGTATGTACTAAGAGGGGATATTGTCCGATTAAAAAAGGGAGAACAGATAAGCAGCCCGGTGATTAGTTTAACGAAACCATATAAGGAATATCAATCAGGACAGGTTTTTACGGAAAATACAGGAAGAGCAATCGTGATACATACCATGGAAAGTTCACAAGAAGATTCGCAATGGGATGATTCGAAATTAAGGGACTTACAATCAGGAGACCTACAAGAAGAGTTACAAGAAGATGTACAAATTGAACATTCCCAATTAAAAGCTTGCGGAGTAGAAAACACTACCTTACAGGAAAAATTTTCATCCACATTGAAAAAAGTAGAAGAACAGATCTTAGACAGCTTGTGTATATTTATGTGTTTGTCAGTTGTAATATCGCTGTATATACATCAAGAAGGGAATATGCGGCGGATTCTGGAAGTGGGAAGTCTCTTTATTGCAGTATTCATGATCGGAAAAGTGATAGCACAAGAAGTTTTTCGCAGATATGCAAAGCGTCTTGAGAAAATTAATAACACTTAAGTATTATTGAATTTTATCCTGCGTTTATGCTAATATAATTAACGTATGCAGTGATGCGGAACTTGTCAGATATCCGTATCAACGTAGTTTATTTATTGATATATCCTCTGGCGGATTGCTTTAGATGCGCAGAAGAAGATAGGATGTGTTGCATGATGTGCATCTTGCAGCAGGAATGTCGAGGTATTTTTGAATTTAGGAAAGGAAAAGCTATTTGAGCAAAGACTTTAATAGCAGGATAGAATGATGGAACTGTTAAAAACAGGAGCGTATCTTGTAAACGGAACAGAGATTATAGAAGATACTCCGGAGGCAGCAGCGCAGCTTCAGGCAGTAATTGGTCCGAATGTACCTTCTAAAGAAGAAGCAGCAAAGGGAACGATTGCATATGGTATTTTAGAAGCACATAATACTTCCGATAATATGGATAAGTTAAAGATTCGTTTTGATAAGCTGACTTCTCATGATATTACTTATGTAGGAATTATCCAGACAGCTCGTGCTTCAGGTTTAGAGAAGTTTCCGATGCCATATGTTCTTACAAACTGTCATAATAGTTTATGTGCAGTAGGTGGAACAATCAATGAAGATGATCATATGTTTGGACTTACCTGTGCGAAAAAGTATGGTGGAATTTATGTACCTCCTCATCAGGCAGTTATCCATCAGTTTGCAAGAGAGATGCTTGCCTGTGGCGGAGCGATGATTCTTGGATCGGATTCCCATACACGTTACGGAGCCCTTGGAACAATGGCGATGGGTGAAGGTGGACCTGAACTTGTAAAGCAGCTTTTAAATCAGACATATGATATCAATATGCCAGGCGTTATCGGAATCTATATGACAGGAGAGCCAATAAAGGGTGTCGGACCACAGGATGTGGCGCTTGCTATTATTGGAGCTGTATTCCAGAACGGTTATGTGAATAATAAAGTCATGGAGTTTGTTGGTCCTGGTGTGGAGAAGTTAAGTGCGGATTTCCGTATCGGAGTTGACGTAATGACAACAGAGACAACCTGTCTTTCTTCTATTTGGAAAACAGATGATGTAATTAAAGATTTTTATGATATTCATGGCAGAGCTGGTGATTATAAAGAACTCAATCCTGCACCAGTTGCTTACTATGACGGAATGGTTAAGATTGATTTAAGTAAGATTCGTCCAATGATCGCAATGCCGTTCCACCCAAGTAACACATATACGATCGAAGACATGAATAGAAATCTTATGGATGTTCTTCATGATTGCGAGCAAAAGGCACTTGTAAGTTTAGATGGACAGGTAGATTTTAAACTTACAGATAAAGTACATAACGGAAAGCTTTACGTAGAACAGGGAATCATCGCAGGCTGCGCAGGTGGTGGATTTGAAAACTTATGTGCAGCAGCAGATATCATCAAAGGGAAATCCATTGGAGCTGATGAATTTACTTTAAGCGTTTATCCGGCAAGTACCCCTATTTATATGGAACTGGTAAAGAATGGCGCGGCAGCAACACTTATGGAAAGTGGTGCAATCGTAAAGACTGCTTTCTGTGGTCCATGTTTTGGTGCAGGAGATACTCCTTCAAACAACAGTTTAAGTATTCGTCATTCTACAAGAAACTTCCCGAACAGAGAAGGTTCTAAATTACAGAATGGACAGATTGCTTCTGTAGCTTTAATGGATGCCCGTTCGATTGCAGCAACAGCAGCAAATAAGGGATATCTTACACCTGCAACAGATCTTGATGTAGAATATAGCGGAAGAAAGTATCACTTTGACAGCAGCATTTATGCAAATCGTGTCTTTGACAGTAAAGGGGTTGCAGATCCTTCTGTAGAGATTAAGTTTGGACCAAATATTAAAGACTGGCCAAAGATGAGCGCCCTTCCAGAGAATATGATCCTTAAAGTTGTTTCAGAGATTCATGATCCGGTAACAACAACAGATGAATTGATTCCTTCCGGAGAAACGTCTTCTTACCGTTCTAATCCACTTGGACTTGCAGAATTTACTCTTTCAAGAAAAGATCCTGCGTATGTAGGACGTGCAAAAGAAGTAAGAGCAGCGCAGGAAGCAGTAGAAGCAGATAAGAATCCTGCAGAGGCACTGACAGAATTAGCACCGGTTATCGATGCGATCCATACAAAGTATGCAGAGATTACTAATGAAAATATCGGAATCGGAAGTACGATCTTTGCGGTAAAACCAGGAGATGGTTCTGCCAGAGAACAGGCGGCATCCTGCCAGAAAGTATTAGGAGGATGGGCTAACATTGCAAACGAATATGCAACAAAGCGTTATCGTTCCAATCTTATCAACTGGGGTATGCTCCCATTCCTCATTGAAAAAGGTGACTTACCATTTACGAATGGAGATTACATTTTCCTTCCAGATGTAAGAAAAGCAGTAGAGGCAAAAGCATCTGAATTTGAAGCGTATGTTGTAAAAGATGGAAGTCTTGTTCCATTTGTATTGAAAATGGGAGAATTAACAGACGATGAGAGAGAAATCATTCTCAAAGGCTGCCTGATCAACTATAACAGACAGTAAGTATTGTTTTGCATCTGGTTTCCTAGACAGAATTGTATACATAGACATACTATTGACAAAAGGAAAGTATTTGGTATATCATAAAAAAGATTATTAACTTTTGAATGTAAATTTTCTAAAAGTTATAACCAAAGACAATTAATAATAATGAAAATGAATGAGAAAAGAAGGAGTGAAGTAAGAATGAAGGTTTCGGGAAATGACCTGTTTGTAACCGCAATGAAAAAAGAAGGCGTGGATACGATTTTCGCATATCCAGGTGGCATGGTCGTCAATCTTCTAGACGCACTCCATGATTGTCACGGTATTGATCTTGTATTGCCAAGACATGAGCAGGGTCTGATTCATGCAGCAGATGGTTATGCCAGAGCGACCGGCAAGGTTGGCGTATGTCTGGTAACCAGTGGTCCGGGTGCAACGAATCTGGTAACCGGAATTGCTACAGCTAATTATGATAGTATTCCATTAGTATGTTTTACAGGACAGGTTCCAGAACATTTAATAGGTAATGATGCATTTCAGGAAGTAGATATTATTGGTGTGACAAGAAATATCGCGAAGTTTGTTATTATGGTTCGTGACAGAGAGATGCTGGCACAGCGCATTAAAGAAGCTTTTTACATTGCAAGATCTGGAAAGCCGGGACCGGTTCTCGTAGACCTGCCAACAGACGTTATGGCAGAACTTGGTTCGACCTCTTATCCGACCGAAGTGAATATCCGCGGATATAAGCCGAATAAAGGGGTACATGTAGGACAGCTTAAAAAGGCAATAACGCTGTTAGAAGAGGCGAAAAAGCCAATGTTTTTAATTGGTGGAGGTGTGAATCTTGCACATGCACAGCAGGAGATGACAAAGCTTGCGGAAAAGATAGATGCACCGGTAATTACAACGGTCATGGGAAGAGGTGCGATATCTACAGAACATCCATTGTATATCGGTAATATCGGAATGCATGGCTCTTATGCGGCGAATAAGACAGCAGATGAGTGTGATCTGATGTTCTCGATCGGATGTCGTTTTAATGATCGAGTAACAGGTGAGATTAAGAAGTTTGCACCGAATGCGAAGATTGTACATATTGATATTGAATCAGCAGCAATTTCAAGAAATGTAACCGTAGATATTCCTATTGTTGCTGATGCGAAGGCAGCTATTTTAAAGATATTAGAACATACAGAGCCTATGGAGCATAAAGAGTGGCTTGATGAGATACAGGGCTGGGACAAAGAATATCCACTTCAGATGGAAGTGAAAGATGGAGTGAATCCACAGCGCATTATTGAGACATTGAATGAAGTATATGCAGATAGAGATACGGTATTTACCAGTGACGTAGGACAGCATCAGATGTGGGCATCTCAGTATCTGAAGTTAGATGCTACACATAGGCTGGTACAAAGCGGAGGACTCGGCACGATGGGATTTGGCCTTCCTTCCGCCGTAGGTGCACAGATTGGATGTCCTGAAAAGTCAATCGTATCAATCAGCGGAGACGGCGGATTCCAGATGAATATGCAGGAGCTTGCAACAGCAGTATGTCAGGAACTTCCGTTAGTCAATATAGTATTTAATAATAATCGACTTGGAATGGTTCGTCAGATGCAGGAATTGTTCTTTAAAAAGCGTTATACGATTACCTGTCTGCGTTATCATAAGTCATGTAAGGGTAAGTGTGGTACACCAGGCTGGGTATGCCCGGAATATGTCCCTGATTTTGTGAAGATGGCAGAGGCTTACGGTACAAAAGGATATTTTGTCACAGAGGATGAGCAGTTAAGAGATACGATTCTTGAAGCGAGAGATTATGCGGAAAAGAATAAGAAGCCGGTTATTGTAGAATGTATGGTAGCTCCGGATGAATTGGTTATGCCGATGATCAAAGGTGGAGCAAGTTTTGAAGACATTATGTTATAGGAGGATACAGAGATGAGAGAGATAAATACAGAAAAGAAAAAAAGATGGGTATCTCTGTATGTGGAGAATAGAATTGGTGTTTTGGCACGTATCTCAGGAATGATGTCAGGAAAGTCCTATAACATTTCCAGTATTACTGTAGGCGTTACAGAAGACCCTACTGTATCAAGAATGACAATCGGTCTGTCTTCGGATGATGCAACTTTTGAACAGATTAAGAAGCAGTTAAACCGTTGTGTAGAAGTAATTAAGTTAAATGATATTACTGATGCACCGACTCATATGAAGGAGATTCTTTTTGTAAAGATACATGAATGTTCTGAATTTGAAAAAGGTGAGATTTTCCGTATATCACAGGTATTTGGAGCAAAAGCAATTGATTATGGCATTAATAGTGTATTACTTGAGAGTGTCAATACAGAAGGAAGAAATAATGACCTTATCGCACTTTTAACAAGGAAGTTTGACCATGTGGAAGTAGTTCGTGGAGGTATCGTAGCTATTGAATCAATCAGTATGATCGATCGATAAAAGCATAGCATTGCAGATATAGTAATAATGGAGCAGGTAAAAATGCAGTTTGACATTTTACCTGCTCCTTTTTTATTTATAAGATATTTATAGGAAATTAGAAAAGATAGAAAACAGTATTATTTTTTGAAATGCATTATTCAAGTTTTAGCTCTCATCTATCCCCTCCCTCATCTCCGAATAAGTTAAAATAAAACATTAAAGTAAAATATTGACATGAAATAAAAAGGATGATAAAATAAAATGGAAAAAATTCCTAGATAAGAAAGGGGGATAGATGATATAAAGATATTTTTATAGATAGGAATATATGATTTTCAGGAGGTCAGAACGTGCGAAGAGTGTTAAAGCAGATACTCTTATTTATACTGGTGACAGCTATTTTATTTACGAATATACAGATTAGTCAGGCTGCCGGTACAGGTACAGTAAGAGTTAACGATTTCTACCAGATGAAAAGCCAGGAAGAAAGTACGATAATAAAGGAAGAGAAGAGTCAGGAAGAAGGAAATCAGGAGAAAGATTCATCGGACTATAAGGATAAAGAAGATAAGAAAGAAGATAAAAAAGAAGACAAGAAAGAAGATAAGAAAGAAGAGAAAGATAAGGAGGATGTTATAAATAATACCGTAGGAACACAGGAAGAAAAGAATGAGGTGATACCAGAAGAACAGGAGATGACAGAGAAGAAAGCAGAAAGCCGGACAGAGAAGAAAGAAGGCGCTGAAGATAGTTCAATAAAAGATGCGAAGGAACCCGAACAAGTACAGGAGACGACAGAAAGTCAGCAATCGAAGAAGGAAGAAGAGAGGGAGCAATTAGAAAGAGTAAGTGGATATACGCTTAGAACTGTGCGCCCAGATACGAATCATTCGGTGACTATGCCGGATATTACAAGTCATTATTTTCTGTTACAAAAAAACAGTAAGAAGGTAAATGCAGCTTCTGGAGGTAATCTTGCAGTAGTTGCGGATGCTAATGCAGCTTCTAAATATATTTATGAAAGTTATTCTAATGGGAAGCAATACAATTTTACCCCTCGTTTTACAAGTAAAACTACGGTTACTGTAGGTGGAGGCAATGGTGGGGGAGTTTCTTTTGCAACAGTAAAGAAAGGACCTGAGAAGCAATTTGGTGATGTATATGATGCGGTAAAAGATGGGCGTATTGTGTCTAAAGTATTTAATCTTGATAAATGTAGTGAGAATCCATATGCAATCTATACCAATGTAGGAACCTGGTATGATTATGGTTCTAAGAGAACATATGCCATAGATATGAAGATGACCGTTACAGGATATAAATTTCCCGGAACAGCTGTCAGAAAGCAGTTAGCGAATAAAGATTTAAAAGCACCTTATGTAGGATTTGGAAAGTCTAAAATCGGAATCACAGTTATGGGAACAGATCATCTACAGACTCGTCTGGAATTCTATTATAGTGGAACAACAACAGCAGTAGCCGGCATAAAGGGCATGATTCAGTTTTGTGATATTGATGCACAGCAAGGAGTAGACTTTGGGAATGGTTTTGAAAAGATAGTCATGTTTAATACATCACAATCAAAACTACAATATAATAAAAATGGTTTGATTTCAGGTTCTAAGGGATATGTATCTTCCCGAATAAGTACAGATTTAAATAGTAATAATGAACATACAACAGCAATGGGAATTTTTTCGGGCAGTAGTGTGAACTGCCGCTGGACAGTAGCAAAATGTGATCAGAAAGATACTGGCGGTGATGCAGCTTACAGTGTAAAAGGAGGATATGGAATTCCGGCAGAAAGTACACTCGAAAACTCTAATTCATACTATTGGTCTAACAGTACAGGCTTTTTAGGAGTCAGAGCGGATGTTGGAATTGCTCCATTACCAGAGGAAGTAATGAAGTCTGTTTATATAGGGAATGTAAATGGACAGAACTCAGAGAAAGGAAGCCGATTTGCAGGTCTGTCTGAGAGAAATCAGGTGTTTACCTATGTACTCTCAGCCGTTGCGCCAACACCTTCTAATGTGAAGAATGCACAGTATACGATGTTCCAGATTGAAGACAGAGTGGATGCGCTTTTAAATGTAAAATCTGTGAAAGTCTATGCAGATGAGGCAGTAAGTAATAATTTCCAGACAATGGGGATTAATTATAGTGATATGACCTCATATTTTCATATTATAAAGAAAGAGGAGGCAGATCACAGCACAACGGTTCAGGTAAAAGCAGTGGATGAAAGGCTTGGAAAGGCAGCTTTTTATGGGAGAACCTATTATATACATATAGAAGTGGAAGTAAAGTCAGACCAGGAGCTGCATGCGATTCATCGTTCAATCGCAGAGTGGTATCAGGAGAATGAGACACTTAAGCAAAAAGTACCAGAGGCAGGAAGCTGCAAGGGCAGTGTTGCAGTAAGTAATAACGGTACTTTATATGTTAAAAATGATAAAGGGAGTACTGTAGAGAGAAAATCTAATGATGTAGCTTCTAAAATTGCAATGAAGCTATGTGTTAAAAAACTAGATGAGGAGTCAGGTAAACCAGTAAAAGGCGTTGTATTTGGATTATTTGGAGGTTCAGATAAGAATTCTGCCAAGGAACCGTTGTATACAGCAACAACGGATGATAACGGCGTTGCATTGTTTACATCCATGCCATCCTACACTTTTTACAAAGAACCGTTTGGTAATGGACCATACTATATAAAAGAGATTTCTATTCCAGAAAAATATAAAAATATCTGGAATCCTTCAGTGAATACGAACTGGTATTATGAGATAAATACATTAAAAACAGAGGAGCTATTTGATAATACAACAAGCATTACAGAGAATAAACAGTTAATCAATAAGAATTATGAGGCGGCAAAAAATATTGTAAAGGTTTATAAAAAAAGTACGGATACCGGAGCATATTTATCCGGAGCAGAATTTGTATTATCCCAGTGGTCAGCTGCAACAGGTACCTATCGTGAATTATTTGTATTAACAGAAGGGAAAGATGAAGAAGGACATCCGGTTTATCAGAATAAAGAGACATTTAAAAATACGCTGGATAATCTGGGAAAATATAAGATTACAGAAAAGAAAGCGCCAAAGGGATGTATCTTAACAGGACAGGAGTGGACTTTTGAACTGTCTGAGAACAGTAAAGAAGATGGAAGTAATATTATTTTTGAAAGTACAGTTACGGGAAAGAGACAGACGGGAGTTTTGATTTATCGTAATCCATTACAGAAAGCAAAGTTAACGATTACGAAAAAAGATGACGAGAATCAGAGCGTAGAAGGTGCTGTATTTACAGTAAAAGCAGCAGAAGATATTTATGCGCCTTGGGATTTACAGGAGGATAAAAAACCGTTGAAAGAGGCGGAACCACTTATTTCTAAAGGAAGTGTTGCAGACAGAATTGTTACAGGAAAAGATGGAAAGGGAGCAAGCACTGAAGGAAGTGAGCTGTACATTGGAAAGTATGTCGTAGAAGAAACAACAGGAGCCTTAGATCATATTAAGGGAGATGGCATTTATGAAGTAGAACTTACTTATGGAATCGAGCAGAATAATCCATTTGTAATCTATATGCTTGATGCATCAAATGTTTTGATGCGCCCTGCTTTTTCCGTTGCAAAGATTGCAGATAAGACAACGAATGAAGAAGGAAAATCAGTGTTATTTGATGAAAAGACCGGCCGTTATATAGAGGAAAAACAAGCAGGAATATATAAAGCAGGGGAAATGGTAGATTACACTATCCGAGTAACGAATACAGGAAATGTTCCTCTTTATCAGATTCGGCTTACAGATGATATGGATAGAAAAGGAGAATTTTCAGAACAGACACTTTCTAAATATGCCGATATGGAAACAGCAGCATTTGTTGTACCGAATTCAGGAATTTTGAAAACAAGAGAAGGGGATAAAGTAGCAGCATATTTATCCTTAGAATCCGATCTGGTGCTAGTACTGCAGCATTTAAATGTGAATGACAGTGTGGACATTCATGTAAAGGTCCGATTAAAGGAAGATGCAAAAGATGCATGGAAACTTCGTAATGATGTGTATGCAGAAGCAAAGTATGCAGATAATGGAACAGAAGAAAAAGGAGATATTCATTTAAGAGATGTTTCAACAGATAAGCTGGTAGACGGAGAAGGGAATAGCCTTGTCACAGATTGGGATTTTATCAATGTTCCAGGAAGTCCGGGAGAAGATGTCATAAAGACAGCAGATAAAACGACAGGAATCACAATTGAAAATGGAGAAATTACATCAGGAATAAAGGTACCAGGAATTTATGGTGCAAGGGACAAAGTCAGATTTTCTGTTATAGTAAAAAACAATGGAGAAGCGGCATTAAAGAATATTATGGTGAAAGATGCTATGAGTGATGAATTAAAAGCAATCGTAAATTTAGAAAGTGCCAAGTTTATTTTTGATGAAACGCAGACAACAGAGGAAGGCTTGTATATTCTTACTACAGCTCATAAGAAGAAAATCACAGCTAAAGTAGTAGATAAAGATACGCTCCTTTTATGCAGTACAGGAGAAGATGGAGATGGAACAGACCGACTGTGGGCAGATGATTATATTGTCCTATATTATGAAGCTGATTTGCTGCCGGGCATAGCCAACATTTATAATGTTTCTAATAAAGTATGTATTAATGGATGGTATTTTGATGGAAACAAAGATGTGGAAGTACCAGAAAAAGAAGATGAAGATAAAATAGAGATACCGGGTGTACCGGAAGGAAGAGCGGCTAAACTTGCTGACAGAACAAAAGGAGCAGTATTAGAAGCAGGAAGATATAATGCAGAAGCAAAAATTTCAGGAGTATATGAAAACGGAACGACTGTTACCTATAAGATTACAGTAACAAATAATGGAACATCTAATTTGTATGATTTGTATTTGCAGGATACACTTAGCGAGGAGCTGGAAAAAGCCTTAGAAAAAGAAAGCGTATCTTTTGAAGAAAGTACATATACATCACAGAATGGAAGAAAAGTTCGAACTAGTCTAGAAGAACCACAAAGATTATGGATGGATTTCCTGGCAGCAGGAGATGCCGTTGATGTATTCTTAAAAGGAAAAGTCCGTCTAGATGTTGGAAATCTATTTGAACTGAAAAATATAGTAGAACTTACAGCTCGTTATAAAAAGGGCAACGAAGAAGCATACAAAGAGTACGAAGAAAAGATGGAAAAAGAGAAAAGAAGATGGAAATTACAGTATGATGCGAACAATGGTTCCGGCGAAATAGAAACTGACAGTGAAACTCCATGCAGGGAAGGAAACAAGATCACTGTAAACGGCAATGCCTTTTTATATGAAGGACATTATTTTACAGAATGGAATACCAATCCGGATGGAAGTGGAGAAAGATGGAATCCAGATACAGTATATAATATGCCGGGAAATGATGTGAAGTTGTATGCACAGTGGAAGAAAAATCCGGATGAAAAAGAAGAGGAAGCAAGTCAAGATTATAATAATCAGAGAAAATATCCAGTTTATAATCTGATTTATCATTCAAATAATAAAAAAGAACAGATAGAAGCAGATGAAGAGAATTCTAGACTGGCAGGTACTTTATTAACGGTAAATGAAAATCGTTTTTCTTATCCAGGTTTTACTTTCAAAGGATGGAATACCAGAAAAGACGGAAAAGGAAAACAATATACTCCGGAAGAGGTAGTGGCAATGCCAGAAAGAAACCTGAATCTGTATGCACAGTGGGAGAAACGACCGGTATATCATTTACAGTATGATGCCAATAATGGAAGCGGAAAGAGAAGAACAGATGCAGAAACTCCATGTGAAGCAGGAACCACAGTCCAAATTGATGGAAACGCCTATCGCTACGAAGTCGGCAGGGATTGTTACATGTTTACTCAATGGAACACAAGACCGGATGGAAAAGGGGATGCTTATAAACCAGGAGAAGAAAAAGAAATCAATACAGACATAATTTTATATGCACAGTGGGAAAAACTTCAGGATAATGCAGAAGACATTGAAAAGTATCATGTTTTTTATCGCGCAAATAATAATACAACAGCATTTTCTGTAGATCCACAAACTCCGAAAGAGGCAGGAAATAGCATTTTATTGCAGAATAACAGATTTTTCTATGCAGATTATCTTTTCGCTGGATGGAATACAAAAGCAGATGGAAGTGGAAAGCAATATAATTCGGGAGATACCTTCGTTATCCCATCAAAGAATATTTCTTTATATGCACAGTGGAAAAAGATTGAGCAGAAGAAACTCATCTATTCTTCTAATACGAAAGAAGAAGAAAAATACACAGATGCAGAATGTTTTTCTGATGATGGTGAAGATGAAGAAAAAGAAGTGCTAATAGACGGAAATTCATTCCACAATAATGGAAAGAAGTTTGTAGGATGGAATACAAAGACAGATGGAAGCGGAAAGCGTTATGCACCATCTGAAAAGTTTACTTTAAAAGAAAACACTGTATTATATGCACAGTGGTCAAAAGATGTAAAACAATATAAATTAGTGTACCACTCAAATTATCCATCAAAAGCAGAAGAAACGAAAGAAGAACAAAAAGAAATCGATTCAGAAACACCAGCATATGCAGGAACAAAAATAAAAATAAATAAAAATTATTTTTCATGCGGCGGATACAAATTCACAGGCTGGAGTACGAAAAAGACCGGAGAAGCAGAATATCTGCCAACACAGTGGCATGTAATGCCGGAAAAAGATGTAGATTTATATGCATGCTGGAGCAAGGCGGATGAACATAAAAAAGAAGATAAAAACGAAGAAGATAAGAATGACAATAATAAAGACGATGAAAAAAAAGACGAAGCGGAGGAAGATACAAAGAAAGATCCGATGGCAGAAGAAGCCAGAAAAGCAATTGAGAAAGCCTATGAAGAGATTCAAAAGCTGGCAATAGAAGAGTTAAAAGAAGAAAGTAAAAAGTATACAGAAATTCCGGTTACGGAATTAATGAAAGACGAAGATACTATCAATATTCCAGGTACTCCGGTTGCTAAAGTTTCTAAGCTTGCGGATAAAACACAAGGAGTCACTTTAGTAAAAGGGCGTTACGAAGGCATAAAAAAAGAAGGCATTTATGAATACGGAGATGTGATAGATTATACAGTAAATATAAGTAATGAAGGAACAGCGGACCTGTATGATTTGGTAGTAGAAGATTTCATGGATAAATCATTACAGGAAATTATAAAACCAGGGACTGTTACAATTGTTTCAGGCCAGATTACAACAAAGCAGGGAAATACAGTTTGTGTAGAACGGATGCCAGAAAAAGAAGATGAAGAAGGAAAATACATAGTACATTTAGATAAATTAAAAGCAGCAGACAGTGTAGTACTGCACATGAAAGCAGAGGTACAGACAGGTGTACAGGCAGGCACACATTTGAATAATGCTATCCATATCACAGCACAATATGAAACAGTGAATGACAATGGAAAGAGAGAAAAAATCTATATAATCGAAACTCCGGAAATGACAGATAACGATACCGTAGGAATAGGAGTGCCAGACATTGTTGTTGCGAAAAAATCAGATAAAACAAAGAATATTGTTTTAGAGAATGGAAGGTATACAGGAAAAAGAAAATATGGAACATATAAAGCCGGAGAAGAAATTAAGTTTACAATTACTGTATCGAATAGTGGAACAGCAAGTGCAAGAAATATAACAATAAAAGAAGAACCGTCAAAAGAGTTGAAAAAATATGTACAAATGAAAGGGTTTGCTCATAAAGCAGGAAGCAGTATACGAAGTAAGAAGAGCAATACGGTTAAAGTAAAAGAAATAAAAAACAAAAAAGTCTTTTTAGATAAGATAGAAGCGGGGGATTCTGTGGAATTAATTTACACAGCAAAGGTAAAGAAAGATATTCCATCAATAAAATTTTTGAAAAATGAAGTTTCTTTAGAAGGAAAGAACAAGGACGGAAGTGATATTCCGATTACACCAAAAATGAACGATTATGATAAAGTCAATTTAAAAGAAAATAACAAACCTATGAAAAAAAATAAAGATCAGGGAACACCAGGAGCGAAAACAGGAGATAACAATACGATTGCGATGTATCTTTTAGTAGGTTTACTTTCACTCTCCATGATTTTTATTATCCTATATTTCCAAAAAAGAAAAAAGGATAATATTTAAAAAGAAAGTCTCGCTGGTAAATGTATTTGAAATAAGACTGCCTTAACCCACTGGATTTAGAAGAGGGTAGTTCACAGAATTTGTTCTCGTAAAAACTTGACATGTCTCGTTAATTTTGATATTATAATCGTTGTGAAAACGAGGCGTGGCTCAGTTTGGTAGAGCGCTGCGTTCGGGACGCAGAGGCCGTGGGTTCGAGTCCCGTCGCCTCGATTCTGTATTAGAAGCATCGAAAATTCGCTTAAACAGTGGGTTTTCGGTGCTTTTTCTTTTTTACAAGGATATACTTTAGAAATTTTCTTGGAAAAATAATTATATTGATCTTCAAATAATAAAATAATTTATTATAATATTATTACATACTATAATTTGTGTAAAACAAGAAATGTATTAAAAAGTATTACAATGAAATATCTTCCGGCGGAGCAGAGACAGAAAAGTTTTTCTATCGCTTGGATATAAAAAGATGGACTGAGATTAAAAAATACGGTAAAATCAGTATTGGAAATGATGTCATGAAATTAGAATTTAGAGGATAGATTATGGAAATTAGAAAGTATAGAGAAAAAGATATTCCTGCAATGATCTCCATCTGGAATAAGGTCGTAGAAGATGGCGAGGCTTTTCCACAAGAAGATTTTTTGAACGATACAACAGGTGCAGATTTTTTTGCGGCACAAACATATTGCGGCGTTGCAGACAACAATGGAAAAATTGTGGGGCTTTATATTCTGCATCCAAACAATATTGGCCGCTGTGGGCATATTGCAAATGCGAGTTATGCTGTTGATACCGATTACCGCGGCGAGCATATTGGTGAAAAATTAGTAGCTGATTGTCTTGTACAGGCAAAACAGTATGGCTTTGGAATTTTGCAGTTTAATGCTGTGGTGGAAAACAATATTCATGCCCGCCATTTGTATGAACGACTGGGTTTTGTACAGATTGGAATTGTACCGAAAGGTTTCCGTATGAAGGATGGAACATATCAAAACATCTGTTTATATTATTATGAACTGTAAAACAGACTGAGAACTTCTCGTTTGTTGGTCTGTTAAAATACAGAAAACAACATAGAGAATTCCTTTAGATAGAGATGTAGCATCCCCTTCTGGTATATGTTTGACTAATAAATTTGATAGTTCATTTTAGAGAGTACATTATGAATAAAAAGGAGAAGAACAAAATGATCAATACTTATGATAGCTATGTAAAAGAGCCTGGGGCGATAACAATTGAACAAATGAGAAAGATGCACGAAAATATGATGCTGGAAATCGGAGAAGATGAAGATGCATTGGAATTGTATGATGATTTGTGTAATGCTATTTTTCCCTATGCGGATCTTCGTGCAAAGTGGCATACATTCTCAATAGAAGAGAAAATGGATAAAGATTCTTTCAGGACAGCCTGTCATGATAACGTTATTCTTCATTTTAACATGATTGCAAGATATTTAAAGATGCAGGGAAAAGAAGTACAGTGGAGAGAGCAATTAGGAGACGAGAAAGCAGATAAGGCTGTTCGAAAAGGTATCGGAGACTTTGGCTGCTATATTATTTTTGTTAATAGTATTTGTGCAAGATAAGCTGGTATAACTGTTACATTGAAATAAAAAATAAAAAGACCTCTGCATGCCCAATGTCATTAAGTTAAGGAAAAATAATTAGATTCTTATATTAGAAATAATATAG
>ERZ857693.1217-NODE-1217-length-34241-cov-17.310829_pt1 | contig 34241 bp, 36 predicted proteins | sample MGYA00519765_ERZ857693 | MGnify/ENA primary metagenome ERZ857693 (study PRJEB31778, sample SAMEA3449354) | human gut metagenome | biome: human gut; feature: human-associated habitat; material: faeces | place: United Kingdom | collected 2010/2012 ... | reverse complement strand
GATTTGCTCCAGCTCCTAGTCCTCTTGTTATTTTTTCTCCTATTTGAATTTTTGTACTTGCTTTTGATTTTTGTAAAGCTTGTCTATCTGTGTTTACAGCAATAAAATCTACTGATTTGATTCCTTGGTCCAACATTCTGTTTACGGCGTTGTTTCCAGCTCCTCCTACTCCTATTACTTTTATTGTTGCTGTTCCATCCATCATTGTTAAATTGCTGTTATCGTCAATATCCATCATAATTTATTTTCCTCCTTAAATATGTATATATAGCATTTGTAACTTTGTTACTTATTTTAGCTATAAAAAAATTCTTTGATTCTTGAAATTATTGTTTTCCAAAAACTCTCTTTCGAATTTGTATCAATTTTACTTGATACTGATTTTGCAAAAGGTCTTGATGCTATATATCGTATTAGAGCGTAACTTGTTCTAAATTCTGGCTTTACTGTACTTACTGCTCTTCCTGTTGATATTTTTACGGGAATATTTAGTGCTATTTTTCCTGCCACATCACTTTTGTTTATGTTTGTTATGCCTTGCCCTGTAAGTATTACATTGTTTATTCTTGATTTTACTCCTTGGTTTGTTATGTCTTTATTTATAATTGAAAATATTTCTTCTATTCTAGCTTCCATAATTTCAATTAATTCTGAACTTTTTATGACTTTGCTTCTCGATTCGTCTGTACATGTATTTAGCATTATTTCATTATCATTATCTATAAATGATTTTAAAGCTAGCCCATATTGTCTTTTTAATTTTTCTGCTTCTTGTTCTGATATACTTAATACTAATGCTATATCGTGTGTTATGTTATTTCCACCTAATGGAATTGTGTTGGTGTATTTGAATTCTTCTCCCTCAAATACTCCTATGTCTGTGTTTTCTGCTCCTACATCTAGTAACATTACATTGTCATATAATTCGTTTTTATCTAATACCAAGTTTCTTTCTGCAAGTGCTACTGGTATAATTCCATCTATTTCTACACCTGCTTTTTTAAATATACCTGTTAATTTTCTTATATAATCTTTATCTGCAAGTATTACTTGTGCATTTACTGTAAATGATGATGCAAAACTTCCAACTGGGTCTCTTACTATTCTGCCATTGTCTAATACTACTTGGTTTATTGCTACATCTATTAATACTTTATTATCTGGTATTTCTATGTCTTTTACTTGCATTACAGCATTTTGTAAATCCTTTTGGGAAATTCCTGCAAATTTGTCCTTTACTTCTTTTAGTACACTGTTTTGGACTATTGTTACATATTTTCCTGGAATAGTTACATAAGCTGAGTTTATTTTTAATTCTGTTTCTTCTTCTGCTTGTTCGATAGTTTTGGCAATACTTAAACTTATATCGTCTTCATCAACTATCTTGCCTTTTTTTAATCCATTACATTTATGTGAGGTGCAACATATTATTTCTATTTGTCCAAAGTTGTTTACTTCACCAGTTGATAAGCAAACTCTGGTTGTTCCAATGTCTATGCCCACTATGATATCTCCTATTGCCAAGATAATTCCTCCATATTTTCAATTTAATTTTTCTAAGGTTATATATATTACATTTTCAGACAAATGTCAATAGAATTTGTTATATTTTTGTAATAAATTTGTAACAAATTTGTAATATCGTATTTCCATTTTCTGGAAATTTTATTATCATTTTATGTAACCTTATTTCTGTTCTTCTTGAGTTTTATTTGTTTTGTTCAATTTGTATTCTTCATATTTTTTTGACCATTTATCTATGTAATATTTTCTTATAATTGTCAAGTTAATAAACATTCTTCCAACAAAAACAACAATTGCTGCTAAATAAATATCAACATTAAGTTTATTTCCTAAATATGTAAGTAACATTGAAAGAATACTATTACAGAAAAATCCAGATATAAATACCTTAAAATTGAATTCTCCCTTTAAAGTTCCTGCAATTCCTCCAAATACAGAATCTAATGCCGCAATTATTGCAATTGCTAAATAACTTGAGTATGAATAAGATATTATTGGTGCATTTATACCAACTATTGCTCCTAATACACATCCTATTAAAATAGCTATAAATAACATTTTCTTGCCTCCTTTTTATTGTTCTAAAATTTTATCTTTAGGTTTTATTTTGCCTATTATAAACAAATTATTCATTATTTTTGCTTTCTTTTTCTTGCATATATTTAGTTTCAAAATCTCCTGTATATTTTGAAATTGAAACTTTTTTGCTTCTTTCAATATCAGACTTAATTCCACTAATATCTAACTGCTCAACAAATCCGCCTTTTCCAAATAAACTACTTTCCAAATATGAACTATTTCCAATTGCTTTTACTATGTATGTGTCTGTTCTTAAATATTTACTATTTATTTTAATAGAACCTCCTACATCTGCCATATCTGTAGTGCTTACAATTCTTTCATCATTTATAGAAATTGCCTCTGCTCCGGCATCTTTTAAAGCATTTACTATATAAACTAAATCTATTGCAGAGATTTCATCAATTCTCTCATCTTCGCTTAATTCACTTTCTTCTTTCTTTCTAAAAGTGATTATTACTCCCTCACCTTCAACATCTGTTTTTCCAAGAGTCATATTCAAATTTTCTAATTCTGTCTCCAAAGTTTCCTTTGTTTTTTCGTCTGATGTACTCTCCTCTCTATATGTTTTTAAGGTATTTGATGTCTCTTCATTCTTTGATTTTGTCTCTTCATATTTTGTTTTCCAATTTGCTAGTTCCTGCCTTAATTCGGCTTCTTGCATTGAATCTATATTTGATTCTTGTGATTCTTGAACTACTTTAAATTGCATAAATATTATCATTACTAATAGGAAACATACTATTCCAATAGTAACAATCATACTTTTTTTACCTCTTTTCATTTATATCTCCTCTCTTTTAGCTTGTTGGGACCATTGGGATCGGTTCTTTTTGGTCCCATTTTTATTATTAATATAATTTGCCAAAACAAGACCAAAAAGAACCGACCCCAATGGTCCCGTTTTCTACTAATTTACTAATTAATCGTCTTAGCATACTTAAAGCTTATAACACCTGTAAACTTAGTTATCTCTATATTAGAATTCTTCTTAAAATCAACAATCTTGCCAGAATTATTTTTAAAATATTCCAAAGTAGAACCTGGTCTATTCAAAGTTGATAATAATTCTTGTAAACCAATTGCTGAAATTTGTATAGGAGAATTTATTTTCTTACCATTAACTACAATCACATTTCCGTCGCAAGATATTGCAGATGTACTTACAATTCGCTCTCCATTTATAGCAATTGCCTCTGCCCCAGCATTTTTCATTTCATTTACAACTTGTAAAATATTTTCTGCGTGAACAAGATAATTCGATTGGTCAATTGCACTCGGATCACCTTTTCCATCAGTTAAAGTTACAATAATACCTTCTCCTGTTACATCTGTATTTCCAAGTATTAAATTAGCTTTCTTAATTTGATTTTCTAAATCCGCAAGTTCAGAGTTATTACTTGTTGCACTCTCTCTTTCTTTCTCAAGCTCTTTTTCCGCCCTTTGCAAAGATGCATACTCAGTTTCATATTTTTCTTTCATCTTTAATACTTGCGATTTTAAATCATTTTGCTTTTGACTTCCAGATACTGTTGAACCATTGTTGTTTACAGTGTTTATTTGAATGCATATTGCTATTGTTAATATAAAACACATTATTCCTAGTATTATCGCTTCTGTTTTTTTGTTCATATTATCAGTCCTTTCCTTTTTTAATTGAGTGTTCCATTGGGACCGGGTCTTTTTGGTACATTTTCTAAAAAGAACCGTCCCCAACCAGAAAAAATTTATTCTTCTCTAAAATAAGGTTTAAATCCAGCACTTAAATCGCCATTTACAAATGCCGAACCTGTTTTTCCTTCCTCTTTTTCTAAGATTTTTTTCACATATAACATTTTATTAGTTAAATTACTCGTATCTCCTAAATTTATCTTTTTTTCCTTGCTTTCTAAATATAAAACATAATTTTCTTTATTTTCTGTATTTATTTCTGTTATTAAATTATCAATATTTATCGTTTTGGCAGAATCTATTATTTTTATTATATCATTTAATTTTTCTAAATCCTCTGTTTTTAGCCTTTTTTCATTCAACATTTCATCTTCTTTTATTGATAATCCCACAATTACTGGCACATCTTTTTTCTCTGATGAATTTTCTAATATATATCCATTTTTGTCAATATAAACATAACTATTTATTAAATTTATTTGATATTTTACCGTTCTTTCCTTAACAGATATTATTACTGTTCCCGGTAATTTTCTTTTTATATTTACAGATTCAATATATGTATTTTCTTTTATTTTTTGTTCAACTGTACTATTAAATTTGAAAATATTTTCTCCTTTTCTTAGTCCTGATAAATTTATAATCATATTTGTTGATACTTGATTGTTTCCATTTACCGTTATATCAGTTATATTAAATATTGGCGCTGTTAATGCTAATACTACAATTATTGCAATTAATATTATTATGCTGAAAAATCCTATTACTTTCTTATTTATTTTTTTCTTTTTGGATTTTTTCCTTTTTTTAGATGTTTTTGGCTTTGTAGGTTGCTCAGATTGTTCTTCTAACTTTTCTTTAGTTCTTTCTTTTGTTTTTGGGTTCTTTTTTGTCTTTTCTTTTTTTACTTTTGATTTTTTTCTTCTTGCCTTTGTTTTTTCTTCTTTTTCATCTGAACTGTTTACACCTAGTACCATTTCACTATTGAAGCTAAATATTTCGTCATCATTGATTTCGAAATCTTGTTGTTTTGTAGTATCTTCTATGTGTTTTCCTATATTTTTTCTTTTTTCTGCTTTTACGTGACTTTCTTGGCCATTTATTCTTTTTGTTACAAATACTTTCTTTTCTCCGTTTGTTTCACTATCTATTTCTTCGTCTGAAAAATATAAGGTTTTTCCATCTTTACTTATATTCATTTTTTTCACCTTCTTTTGCGTTTTTTATTTTACAATAAATGTAAAAAAATAGCAAGATTTTTCTTGCTATTTTTACATAAAATTCACTTAAAACGTTTAAATTTCCAAAATTTTTTTATATTCGTTATTACTGCCAGCCATTTCAAGCATTTGATTTTTATGTTAATTTGTGGTATACTTATAGTGTATTATCGAAAAGATATGCATACAAAGAAAGTCGGTAGAATTAACACTAAACACAATTTAAGGAGGACAAAATTATGAGTTACAATTCTAAGTTGGCAAGTATCTTAGCTATGGTCTTGGGGATTGGTACAGGAAATGCTTCAGAAGGTTTAGAAGCTGTGGAGAATGCAGAACAAAATCGTGCACGGAGTTTATGTTATTTGCCAAAAAACATGACTCCAAACAAAGAAGATTTTGAATCTATTGGATTCACCTTTGAAGATGTTGGAGATGCTGTTCTTTATCAAGCAACATTGCCTAATGGATGGAAACTTGAATCAGATGGTGGCTATTGGACCTACTTCATCGACGAAAAAGGTCGGAATCGTGGAAGCAGTTTCTATAAAGGTGCTTTATACGACCGCCGTGGAGAAATGAGCTTAACAGAAAGATTCCGTATTGACTATAAACGTGTTGATACCGAAAATCGAGAAAGCCCTATCAAAGTCTATGTCATAGATACAGACAAAAATATTATTTTCGAAGCAGGTCAATGTGAAGAGCCTTACTCTGATGAATACTATTGCCTCGTTGATAAGGCCACAGACTATATGAATGTCAACTATCCTGACTGGGAAAATCCGTCAAAATATTGGGATTAATCTAATGATATCCCCAATCGGATTTTAATTCAAATCACAAAAACCACTTTTGGATATTTTCCATCAGTGATTTTTGTGATTTTTCATTACTACTTGCATTTTCTTCTGCATTAATATTGTCTACCCCAAATAACAAACTTATCAGCCTTCTTACCACAGCAAACGCAAGTATCTCCAATATCTTCCTTCTCAAAAGGCATACATCTAGATTTTGCACTTGTTAGCTCTTTAATTTTGGCTTCACATTCAGGATCTCCGCACCACATTGCTTTAATAAATCCTTGTTCTTTATCCATATTAGCTTTAAATTCTTCTAAATTATGTGCAACAGTAGTTTTAGCTTCCATTCTTTTTTTACAAACATCAAACATATTTTGTTGAATCAAATCTAAAATCTCAGTAATCTTTTCCTCAAGCTCATCTAATTTTACTGTGATTTTCTCAAATGTATCACGTCTAACTAATACACATTCACCATTTTCTATATCCCTTGGACCCATCTCTAAGCGAAGTGGTATTCCTCTCATTTCTGAATCATTGAATTTTACTCCAGGTGATACGTGTGTTCTAAAATCTGCTTCAACTCTAAATTTTGATTTTAGTCTTTCATAAATTTCCGAAACCTTTTCTTCAACACCTTCTTTATGTTGTGCAATTGGTATTATTTCTACTTGTATTGGTGCAACTCTTGGTGGTAGTTTAAGTCCTCTATTGTCACCATGAGCCATAATTATTGCTCCTATTAATCTTGTAGATATTCCCCAAGATGTTTGGTATGCATATTCTTGTTTTCCTTCTCTATTTTGGAATTTTACATCAAATGGTTTAGTAAAGTTTTGTCCAAAATAGTGTGATGTTCCAGATTGAAGTGCTTTTCCGTCATAAGTCATTGCTTCTATTGTATATGTTTCGTCAGCTCCTGCAAATTTTTCGCTTTCTGTTTTTATTCCTTTAATTACTGGAATTGCAAGTAAATTTTCTGCCACATCTACATATATATTTAACATTTGTAATGTTCTTTCTTGAGCTTCTTTTGCTGTTTCGTGTATTGTATGTCCTTCTTGCCATAAAAATTCACGAGAACGTAAAAATGGTCTTGTTTCTTTTTCCCATCTTAATACACTACACCATTGATTATACACAAATGGCAAATCTCTCCAAGAATTTAACCATTTTGAATACATTGTAGTTATTATCGTTTCAGATGTTGGTCTTACACACAATCTTTCTTCTAATTTTTCCCCACCAGCTTCTGTAACCCAAGCAACTTCTGGTGCAAATCCTTCTACGTGATCTTTTTCTTTTTGAAGTAGACTTTCTGGTATTAATACTGGAAAATATGTATTTTGTACTCCTACTTCTTTAAATTTTTTGTCTGCATAATTTTGAATATTTTCCCATATTGCATATCCATAAGGTCTTATTGCTATACATCCTTTTGTATCTGTATAATCTGCAAGTTCTGCTTTTCTAACGATATCTGTATACCATTTTGCAAAATCTTCGTCTATATTTGTTATTTCTTTTACGTAATTTTTATTATCTCCCATAATCTTTCCTTTCTCCCCTATGTGGGACCATCGGGGTCGGTTCTTTTTGGTCCCATTTTGTGTCAATCATTCCCTTGCCCACTCGGCATTGGAGCCTCTGCTTCAATTAGTTCATCAATAATAATTTGATTATTAGAATCTAACTTATATTTGGGAAGTTCTGGTAAGTCATTTAGACTACTATATCCAAACATTTTTAAAAATTCGTTTGTTGTTTTATATGACATTGGTTTTCCAGGCAAATCTAGTTTTCCCGCTTCTTCTATTAATCCATATTCAAGCAATTTGTACATAGTACCATCAACATTAACACCACGAATAGCTTCAATCTCTGCTCTAGATATTCTAGGATTATATGCAATTATTGAAAGTGTTTCTATTGCTGCATTTGAAAGTTTTGGTTTATTTCTTTTATCAATAATTTTATACACCTGTTCATAATATTCTTTTCTTGTTGCTAATTGATAATTGTCCTCTGTCTTTATTATTTCTATACCTCGATCATTATCTTTGTATTCCAAATTCATTTGGTAAATTGTTTCTTCAATTTCATCTTTGGACTTTTCTAAGGCTAAACTTAGTTCTTTGCTTGAAACTTCCCTTCCAGCAGCAAATAAAATTGCTTCTATTGTTCCTTTTAAATTTTGTTGTTCCATTCTTTATATCCTTTCGTAAAAAAACTTTTACTACATACCTCTTCTTCTTCCGTGTCTAAACATTTCATCTTCTAGTTCATCTATTTCTTCTTTGACATTTTTTTCTATTTCTTCTACATCATTACCTTTTTTGTGTTCTTCTTCAACTTTTTGTGTTATTTCGTCCCTATAGTTTTCACCATATTTTTGAGTTAGTTTTTCTACAACTTTTTCTAATTCTGATTGATGTTCTCTTCTTACATTTTTTGCTTCATTAGAATCACTTTTTTCTAATTGATCCATCTGTTTTTGTTCTTTTGTATTAAGTGGTGCTTCATAGGCATCCTCTAATTTGTACTCTATTGTTGGATTTGTTCTCGCTTCAGTGCTATCTTTACTATATACTTTGTCTGTATTTCTTGAACCTTGTATTATAGATACCTCTTTTAAGTATCTTGAATCAGATGGTTTGCTTCCGTTTTTTACATAATCTTCATTATAATCAACACCTAAAAACCATTCTTCATTTGCTGTAAATCTTGAATTAACATCTTTTATTCTCCACATTGATGTTCTAGTTAATGTCATATCTGTTGCTGGTTTAAATGTATGTTCTCCATCTGCCCATCTTTCCCTATTTTGTTCTTGAAGTAATCTATCTTCTCTTGGGCCTAAGTCTACAGGCTCAATAACGCCTTCATCAAGTTCTACAATATCTCCACTAGGTGATACAATTGCAAATGTATCTTCTGCTTTTCTTGTCTTTACCTTTTCTCCTCTTGAAGCCTCTAATTCACATAATTCTTTAGAATCTATTCTTGTTAAATATCCTTTTTGAAAAGCTCTTTCAGATACTCCCTTAGGCATTCTTCCATTCAAGGATTCTTGTATTCCTAAAATTCTCCATAATTCTTGCCCATTAATAACTGTATCTAATCTTATTCTTGTTCTATGGTCCATCGAAATATCATCTTTTAGATTTCTTAGTTGTCCTTGATTTATATCAACTTCGCCTGTTTCAATTTTTTTAGATTCTTCTGTTTTATTTTGCATTTTTTCTTCATGTTCTTTACTGGCTAAGTCTCTTCCATCTCCTGCTTTTGATGTATCATTATTATTTGAGCCATTGTTGTCGTCATCTTCTACATCTTTTCCTCTTATTAAATCAATTTGTCTTTCTAATCTTTCCTTATCTAATTCTATTTCCTTTGCAACTGTCAATCCATTTTTTTCGCTATAATCATTATACGCAATTACATCTCCTGTTTCATCATATATAATATCATACTGATATCCATCGTGTAATTCACTTATTAAAAATAATCTTCCAGCTTTTACTTCTCCAGTTACTTTGCTCTTATATGGAAATAATCCTAATATTTTGCAACTATCTTTTTTTAATTCTTTTTTTATTATTCCTTTTTTTTGATTTTCTTCTTCTCTTTTATTCATCAATATATATAGCAGTTGTTCACTTGAAATACTTCTTTGTTTTGACATTCTAGCTCCCTCCTTTTTTCTATTATTCAACTTCTGCAATTAAATCATAATCACTTACATCTACTATTTTACACCAAATAAACTGATTTAGCAAATTTTCATTTTTATCTGTTCTTTTAATATACACAATTCCATCTTCTTCTGGTACATCATTCCTTGTTCTACCCACCAAATATTTACCATCAAAAGAAACATTTTCAATTAAAACTTGCATTTTCTTTCCTATTTGTTCCTCAAGTTTTTTCTTGGAAATTTCTTTTTGCTCACTCATTATTTTCCTATATCTAGAGTTTTTTGTCATATAATGTATTTGATTTGGCATTTTGGCAGCTGGTGTATTTTCTTCTTTAGAATATTTAAACACACCTAGTTTATCAAATTTAGTGCTTTTAACAAAATCTAATAATTCTGTAAAATCTTGCTCTGTTTCACCTGGAAATCCTACTATTAAACTTGTTCTTAGGATAACATTTGGAATTTCTTTTCTTATTTTATTTATTAGGTTTACAATATTTTCTTTTGAGGTTTTTCTATTCATTCTTTTTAATACATCATTTGAAATATGTTGAATTGGAATATCAAAATATTTGCAAATTTTATCATTATTTTTAACTGTATCAATTAGTTCGTCTGTAATGCCCTCTGGGTAGCTATATAAAAATCTTATCCACTCAATTCCCTTAATTTCACTTATTTTCTGAAGAAGTTCAGCAAGTTTTGATTCACCATATAAATCTACTCCATATTTAGTTGTATCTTGAGCAATAACAATAATTTCTTTTACACCTTTGTTGGCTAACATTTTAGCTTCTTCTAAGATTTCCTCCATCTTTCTACTTATAAATAAGCCTCTTATATATGGAATTGCACAATATGTGCACATATTACTACATCCTTCGCCTATTTTTAAATAAGCATAATTTTCACCTGTAGAAACAGTTCTTGCTAAATACTCTTTTTCGGCAAACATCGGTAGTTGCTTAATTTTGTTATCCTCGTCGTTTGTTTTTGCATTTTTACTAGCTATTGTAGTGATGGCATCATTTTCTTTTGATGCATTTTGATTTTGTTGTTCTAATAATTCTGCAACTTTATCCCATAATCTGTTATAATCTTCAATCTTCAAAAATAAGTCAACTTCTGGCATTTCTTTAGACAACTCTTTATAGTATCTTTGGACTAAACAACCCATCGCTATTAAAAACTTGCATCTTCCATTTTTGTATTCAGCCATCTCCAAAATAGTGTTTATAGCTTCCTCTTTAGCAGATTCTATAAATCCACAAGTATTTACAACTATTATATCTGCTTCTTTTGGATTATTTACTATATTAAATTCGTGTTCCTTAAATTTTCCTATTGCTACTTCTGTATCTATTAAATTTTTGCTACATCCTAGTGATATAAATCCTACATTCATTTTTTTACTCCTTTTTTCGTATTGGGGAATGTTTTTTCTGATTGGGGACGGTTCTTTTTCGGAAAAAGAACCGTCCCCAATCAGAAAAAACTTAGTCACAATTCTCATCTTTTATATAATATTTAGTTCCAACCATCTTATCTGGCAAATACTGTTGCTCCACATAATGACCTGGAAAATCGTGTGGATATAAATATCCTTGATGATATCCCAAACTTTCCATTCCCTTAGCTGGTGCGTTTCTAATATGCATAGGAACTTCTCCTGTATCTTTGCTTGCAACATCTTCTAAAGCTCTATTTATAGCTAAATATGATGCATTTGATTTCTTCGATGTTGCAACATAAACAGCCGCTTCTGCTAAAATAATTCTTGCTTCTGGCATTCCTACCATATTTACAGCTTGCATTGCAGAATTTGCAATAACTAGCGCATTTGGATTTGCCATTCCTACATCTTCTGATGCGGAAATTACTATTCTACGAGCTAAAAACATCGGATCTTCTCCCGCATTTATCGCTCTTGCTAAATAAAATATAGCAGCATCTGGGTCTGAACCCCTCAGTGATTTTATAAATGCACTTATATTGTCATAATGTGAATCACCCTTTTTATCAAATACCGCCTTTTTCTCTTGTACGCAATCCTTCAAAACCTCATCTGTTATATTTATTACTCCATTTGAATCCATCTCAGTTGTTAGAACTGCAATTTCTAATGAATTTAAAGCTGTTCTTACATCCCCATTTGATATTGTACATAATTTTCTTAATGTTTTATCTTCTATATTAATATTATATTCCCCAAGTCCTTCTGGTTTTTTTAGTGCCATTTTTAAGACTTCAAATATATCTTCCTCATCAAGTGGCTCTAGTTTTACAACCATCGAACGCGAAATTAAAGCTTTGTTTACCTCAAAATACGGATTTTCCGTTGTTGCACCTATCAAAATTATTGTCCCATTTTCAACAAATGGTAATAATGCATCTTGTTGAAGTTTGTTAAACCTGTGAATTTCATCTATAAATAATATCGCTTTTCCTGTTGGATTTAACATAAAATTCTTTGTTTCTTCTATAACAGCTTTTATATCTGCAACTCCTGCAGTTACCGCATTTATTTTATAAAATCTATATTTCGTTGTTTCACTTATAACCTTTGCAAGTGATGTTTTTCCACATCCTGGAGGTCCAAATAAAATCAAACTTGATAACCTGTCTGCTTTTATTGTTCTATATAAAATTTTATCTTTTCCTAATATATGTTTTTGACCAACATATTCCTCAAGCGTTTTAGGCCTTACTCTATATGCTAGTGGTTCATTTGAATTCATATTTTCACTCCTTTTTTCTGATTGGGGACCGTTTCTTTTTCCATTGGGACCGTTTCTTTTCGCGAAAAGAAACGGTCCCAATAGAAAAAGAAACGATCTTATAAAAAGAAAGGAATGTAAAAATGAAATTATTATTAGAAGGAAAAAGTGTGGCAGAAAACATTAAAAGTGGTTTTGAGAAAAGAATAGAAAATTTAGAAAAGAAGCCTAATATTGCAGTTTTAGGAATAAAAGGTGATGAAGCAAGTCTTACTTATATAAAAAGAATAGAAAAAAATTGTGAGAAGTATGGGATTGGATTTACATTAAAATTAGCTTTAAATGAAGATGAGTTTATTAAAAATTTTGAGAAAATCAAAAATGATGAAAATTTTACAGGAATAATGTTTCAACAACCGTTATCAAAAAAAATGTCTAATTTAATAAATGAAATTCCAGCGGAAAAGGACATAGAAGGGGTTAGCAACTTGAATCTTGGAAAGCTACTTGCAGGCGAAAAAGATGTAAATATACCTTGTACAAGCAAGGCTGTAATTGAAATATTAGATTATTATAATATAGATTTAACTGGAAAAAATGTAACAATTGTTGGAAGAAGCAATATTGTTGGAAAACCATTAATTCCACAGTTATTAAATAAAAATGCCACAGTTACAATCTGTCACTCGAAAACTAAAAATATAGAAGAAATATTAAAAAAGTCTGATGTAATAGTAATGGCAATAGGTAAAGCTAAATTTTTGGGAAAAGAGATGATAAAAGAAGGAGCTATAATTGTTGATGTAGGTATAAATTTCGAAAATGGTAAAATGGTTGGTGATGTTGACTTTGAAGATGTACAAGAAAAGGGTTATGCAATAACTCCTGTTCCTGGCGGAGTAGGAATTGTAACAAATGCATTATTGATTGACAATATAATAAAATCTGCGGAAATGAAAAAAAATCAAAAAAATTTTTGGAAATAAAAGGCAAAAACGGCTGTAATTCACATAATATCAGTCAAAAAAACGATTTTAGAAAATTTTGACTTTTTCTCCAATTTGTAGTATAATAGAATTGTTGATGACATAGAGATACAATTGTTTGTTAACATAAATAAGTGAAGGGAGAGGTTGTACATGTTTAATATAGGAGACAAAATAGTATATCCAATGCACGGAGCAGGAACAATTGATTCAATAGAAGAAAAAGATGTTTTAGGAGAAAAACAATCATACTACATTTTAAAAATGCCAGGAGAAGTAAAGGTAATGGTACCAATAGCAAAGGCAGAACAAGTAGGAGTAAGATCTATTATAGATAAAGGTTCAGCAGATAAAGTATTTGAAGTTCTAGAGCACGATGAAACAGAAATGAACAAAAACTGGAATAAAAGATATAGAGATAATATGGATAAATTAAAAAGCGGAGATATTTACGAAATTGCAGATGTAGTTAGAAACTTAAGCTTTAAACAAAAAGAAAAAGGTTTATCTACAGGTGAAAAGAAAATGCTTACAAATGCTAAACAAATTTTAGTAAGTGAACTAGTTTTAGCAGAACATTCTAACAAAGATGAAATGGAAGAAATGGTAGATAATAAAATTAACAATTCTTTTATAACATTTAGAGCAGCAGATACTGTAAAAGAAAGTGTTGTAAGTAAGTTTATTCCTTTCGATGGAGGAAGCACTTCTGAAAATACATAGTAAAAGATAATAGTTTTTTCATAACGAGGCAAAAGTAGATATAGTAATCTTCTTATGCCTCTGGTTTATTTTGAGAGTAGTGAATTGCAATTTACTTGACGAAATTTGTTAGAAAAATTTTAGAATAAGTATTGACAAATTTATAAATTAATAATATAATACACAATGTCGTTAGGACATATACCAGTTTATATGCAGATGTGGCGGAACTGGTAGACGCACAGGACTTAAAATCCTGCGCCTGAATAAGGCGTGCCGGTTCGATTCCGGCCATCTGCACCATAGAAATCCCCAGTAGTTCGTAAGATATGCTTGGGATTTTTATTTATATATAAGTATCATCAATAATTGACATATTATGTAAAATGCCTTATAATAAATAAGATTCAAATATCAGATAATGTTTTTCGAATTTTGAAAAACATACTCAATTTCAGATACTAATTTTAAGGAGGAGCAGTCTATGATTATTAACAGCAAACGGGCAAAAAGAAATGAAATTCTGAAAGGAAGAGGAAATGTTCACATTGCATTTATAGCAAATACTGAAGGAAGGAATGAAAAAGGTTTATCAAAAGAAATCGCAACTAAATATTGGCCAGAAATTGCTAATATTGGGGTGTGTAGAATGGGAACAGTTATAGAAAAAGAGGTTGAAGGAATTCACTTTTACGGATTAGTATGTTATTCATTAGAAAGAGGATTCATTGATGGAGCCGAAAATATCTGTAAATGTTTAGACAAGATAAGCACTGATGAAACGATTTTTCTTGAAGTATCTGGAGAATTTTCTGGACATGCTTTTTTTGAGATTAGAAATGGAATAGAAAAATCTCAAAAAAAAGTTATCATTTATAAGGTTTCAGAAAATAAAATGTAATGTTGAAAATGGGGCGGCCAGTAACATTTAGTTACTGGCTGTTTTTGTTTTTTGTAAAAATAGTTTTAAATAAAACGTGGAAAATATTTACAAATAAAAAAGATAAATATATAATATGAATGATGGTTATTAAAGACCAAAAGAAAAAATAGAAAGGAATTTTAAATATGAAAAAAATAATAATAATATGCAGTGCGATATTAATAGTAGTTTTAATAGCAGTAGCAGGCTATAATATTACTAAAAAAGCACCTCAAGAGGAAAAGAAAAATATCCAAGAGAGTAAATTAAATACAACAGATGGTATAATAACAACTGCGTCATTAGAAGATGAAGTGCAAGATAATACAATATGGTGTGGTACATTTCAATTAATATGGAATGATTTAAAAAATGAAATAGCAAAAAAGGACATAGAATTTAATCCGCAATCTAAAATTGCCGAGAACTTAAATAAAGAAACATTTACTGCAAAAGATATATCAGATAAATATTACTATAAAAAGCTAGGAGTGCCAACTATTGCATTAAAGCAAGAAATTGAAAAAGCTATAAAAGATAAATTTAATGAAACAAGTGATATACTAGATAGTTTCGAGTGGGATGGAAAATCAGAAGAAGATTATTTTTTATATGCAATGCTAAAAAAAGAATTTCAATTTGAAAAAACATTTGATGAATTCGAAAATGGAAAATTTGGAGAATATGATAATATAAAATATTTTGGAATAAAAGCACTAAGTAGTGAGGAACAAAGAAATCAGGTAAGTGTTTTATATTATGATTCATCTGACAATTTCGCAATAAAGTTAAAAACAAAACAAGAGGATGAAGTTATATTATGCAAAAATCCAGAAGGAAAAACTTTTAATGAGATTTATAAAAATATAGAAGAAAAGGAAAGTAATTTTAAAGGTAATAAAAATATAGAAGAAAAGGAAATTGTGAAAATTCCAAATATAAAATTAAATGAAAAAGCAGAATTTAGTGAAATTGAAAACAAGCCATTTTACCTATCAAACGGAAATTCTTATTTAATAGAAAAAGCAATACAAACTATTCAATTCGAGTTAGACAAAACAGGAGGAAAAATAAAAAGTGAAGCAGGAATGATGGTTTCAAAAACAGCAACATTATTGCCCGAAGAATTAAGAGAATTTGTGATAGATGATACTTTTGCAATATTCTTAAAAGAAAATGGAAAGGATAAACCTTATTTTGCAGGAAAAATAAGTGATATAACTAAATTTCAATAAAATTTCTGATTGGGGACGGTTCTTTTTGCGAAAAGAACCGTCCCCAATCAGAAATTTTTATTGTAAACCATAAATTTTTATGTTACAATAAAAATCGAAAAAAGAAAGGAACTTGGAATGATAGCAGAAATAATAATAGATAGCAAAGCAAAAAGCCTAAACAGAAAATTTGACTACGAAATACCACAAGATTTAGAAGATATAGTAGACGTAGGAAGTAGAGTTCTAGTACCATTTGGAAACTTCAAAACATTAGAACAAGGCTATATTATAAAAATAAAAGAAAGAACAGAATATAAAGTAAAACCAATAGCTGGACTAGAAGAAAATTTGCCACCAGAAAAAATAAAATTAGCAAGATGGATGGCGAGAAAATATTTTTGTAATGTATCTGAATGTATTAAATTAATGCTAACACCAGGTACTAGAGCTAAAAATAAAGATGATAGAGTACAAGATAAAAATATAAATTTTGTATACTTAAACATTCCGTATGAAGAAATCAACGTAAATGAACTAAAAGGAGAAAAACAAAAAAAGCTAGTAGAATTTATAAAAAATAATGAAGGGTTAACAATACCGGAAATAGAAAATTTTGCTGAAATTTCAAGAAGTACGGTTAATTCTTTAGTAAAAAAAGAGATTCTAAAGATAGTAAATAAAAAGATCGATAGAAATCCGCTAGTAAATAAAAAAGTAAATGATAACAAAAAATTGGAATTTACAGATGAGCAAAAACAAGCATACTTAAAAGTATCACAAGCAATGGAAGAAAATAGATTTGAAGAATTTTTGTTATATGGAATAACAGGTTCCGGAAAAACGGAAGTATATTTACAATTAATAGAAAAAGCTTTAAATGAGAATAAATCATCAATTTGTTTAGTACCGGAAATATCACTAACTCCACAAATGTTAGACAGATTCATAGGAAGATTTGGAAAAGAAAAAATTGCAGTATTACACAGCAAATTATCAATAGGAGAAAGACATGATGAATGGGAAAGAATAAAAAAAGATGAAGCTAAAATTGTAATAGGTGCAAGGTCTGCTATATTTGCACCATGCAATAATTTAGGATTAATAATAATTGACGAAGAACATGATAGCTCATATAAATCTGAATCAAGTCCAAGATATTCAGCAAAAGAAGTAGCTCGCGAAATTGCAAAAGAACAAAAAATTCCATTAATACTTGGAAGTGCAACCCCCGATTTAAAGACATTTTATAGGGCACAAAATCAGGAAATATCAACATTAAGATTAACAAAAAGAGCAAATAACTCTAATTTGCCAGAAGTACAAGTTGTGGATTTAAAAATGGAACTTGCAACTGGAAATAGGTCGATGATAAGCAATTTGTTATACTCAGAAATGGAGAAAAATTTAAAAGAAAAAAGGCAAACAATACTGTTTTTAAATAGAAGAGGGTATTCAACATTTATAATGTGCAGAGACTGTGGATATACGTTAAAATGCCCAAATTGCAATATAAGTTTAACATATCATATAACTAAAAATATATTAAAATGTCACTATTGTGGACATACCGAAAGACCAGCAAGCATCTGTCCAGAATGTAAAAGTACAAAAATAAGATATTTTGGAACAGGAACACAAAAACTAGAACAAGAAATAAACAAGTTATTTCCAAGTGCATCAACTATTAGAATGGATGTTGATACAGTAACTAAAAAGAATTCACATGAGGAGATTTTAAGAAAATTTAAAGATGAAAATATAGACATTTTAATAGGAACACAAATGGTAGTAAAAGGACATCATTTTCCAAAGGTTACTTTAGTTGGAGTAATTGCAGCTGATGGCTCTCTAAATCAAGACGATTATAGAGCAAATGAAAGGACTTTCCAAATACTTACACAAGTTGCAGGAAGAGCGGGTCGTGAGAATTTGCCGGGAAAAGTTGTAATACAAACATATAACCCAGATAGTTTTCCGATTGAATATTCAAAAACTCAAGATTATGATTTATTTTATGATACAGAAATCAAGCTAAGAAAACAGTTGAAATATCCGCCATTTTGCGATATAATATTAATTGGATTTTCGGGAGATAGTCAAAAGGAAATTGAAGATATAAGTTTGTATATGTTTAATATGTTAAAGGCAAGCTTAGAAAAATATCAAATAAATGTGTTTCAGCCTATGCCAGCACCTATTGATAAAATTCAAAATAAAATTAGATGGAGAATTATTGCAAAAGGTGTTGTAAATGAGGAGGTTACAATTATTTTAAATAAATGTTTACAAAATGTGTATGGGATGAATTTGAAGCACACTAAGGTTAGTGTGGATGTTAATCCTAATAATATGATGTAAGCAAAAATGGCACAAATGGACCGGTTCTTTTTGTGCTCGACTCAAAAAGAACCGGTCCCAATGGGGAAAAAGGCACAAAAAGAACCGGTCCATTTGTGCCAAGATAGCAAAAAGGAAAGGAAGATAAGAATGGCACTAAGAAAAATAAGAGAACAAGGAGACGAAATACTAAGAAAGAAATCAAGAGAAGTAAATATTGATGACATAACAGCAGAAAAGAATCAAAGTTTAATAGATGATATGTTAGAAACAATGTATCATTTTAATGGAGTTGGACTAGCTGCTGTTCAAGTTGGAATTTTAAAACAAATTATTGTAATTGATGTAGATGATGATAAAGGTCCTTATGTTTTGATAAATCCAAAAATATTAAAAACAAAAGGTTCTAAGGAATGTGAGGAAGGTTGTTTAAGTTTTCCTAATGAATTTGGGAAAGTTGTTAGACCAACCGAAGTTGTTGTGGAATTTTATGATAGAGAAGCTAAAAAGGTAAAATTAAAGGCAAAAGATTTATTGGCACAAGCTGTATGCCATGAGGTAGATCATTTAAATGGAGTTCTATTTGTGGATTTGGTTGAGCCAGGTACTTTGGAATATGTTTCTCCAAAAGATTAAAACTGACACTTCACGTATGGCACAAATGGACCGGTTCTTTTTGTGCCTGACTCAAAAAGAACCGGTCCATTTGTGCAAGAAAGGATTGAATAATATGAATATAATTTTTATGGGAACGCCAGATTTTGCGGCTGAATCTCTAAAAGCAATTATCGAAAAAGGCCATAACATAATGGCTGTTGTAACAAATCCAGATAGACCAAAAGGCCGTGGTATGAAAATGATTGCTACACCTGTAAAGGAAGTTGCTATCGAAAAAAATATACCAGTATATCAACCATTAAAGGTAAGAGGAAATGATGATTTTATAGAAACACTAAAAAGCCTAAATCCAGATGTTATATGTGTTGTGGCATATGGGAAAATTTTACCAAAAGAAATTTTAGATATTCCGAAATATGGTTGTATAAATGTACATGCATCACTTCTTCCAAAATACAGAGGTGCAGCACCTATTCAGTGGGCTGTGCTTAATGGAGATAAGACAACTGGTGTTACTACAATGTATATGGATGTAGGTATGGATACTGGTGATATGATTTTAAAGGAAGAGGTTCAAATTGGAGAAGATGAAACAACAGGCGAACTTTGGAAGAGATTGTCTGTAATTGGTGGTAATCTTTTAGTTAGAACTTTGGACGAAATTGAAAATGGTACAGTAAATAGAATTCCACAGGGAGATGATTTTACGGTTGCTCCTATGCTTTCTAAGGATATGGCTAAAATTGATTGGCAAAGTAAGAATGCTAAAGAAATTAAGAATCTTGTTAGAGGTTTAAATCCTATTATGGGAGCTTATTCTTTGTTTGATGGTAAGAAGATTAAATTTTGGAAAGTTAGGGCTTTGGATGAGGATGATGTAGAACTTGGAAAGGTTTTAGGTAATATGGATTTTAGTGATAAGGAAGCTGGAGAGGTACTTTTGGCTGATAATAAGAAGGGTTTGTTTATTAAGACCGTTCAAGGTGTAATTTCTGTGGAGGAAATTCAAGGTGAGAATGCTAAGAGGATGAATGTAGGAGATTTTTTAAGAGGATTTTCTATTGGGGATGGTTCTTTTTGCTAAAAATAATATAAAAATCAATAAAAAGCTTGACAAATAAACAAAAAAAGTGTAAACTATATTCGTATTACAGATATAGCTTACAAAATATCTGTTACTAACCAAAAAGTAACAGAATTTTTTATGCCCAAAACCATATAGAAAGAAGGATAAAATTGGAAGAAAAAATACAAATAAGTATACTATTAAGCTTATATGGAAAACTACTTACAAAAACCCAACAAAAATATATGGACCTATACTATAATGAAGATTTATCATTATCAGAAATAGGAGAAAACGAAAACATAACAAGGCAAGCTGTACGAACAATACTAGTAAAATCAAAAAATAAATTACAAGAATATGAAAAAGATTTAAAATTTATGCAAAAAGAAAACAGAATAAAAGAACAAATAGAAAAATTAGAACAAACAAACATAAATGAAAAACAACAAAAAATAATAGACAAAATAAACAAAGAACTAGACTTCTAAAAAGATAAAGGAGGAAGCAAGATGGCATTTGAAGGATTATCATCTAGACTTCAAGACATTACAAGAAGAATAAAAGGAGAAGCAAGAATTACAGAAAGTAATATGAAAGATATGTTACGAGAAGTAAAACTTGCATTACTAGAGGCAGATGTAAACTACAAAATAGTAAAAGAATTTATAGCATCAGTTCAAGAAAAAGCACTAGGTCAGGATGTAATGAAATCATTAAAACCTGGGGAACAAGTAGTAAAAATAGTTAGAGACGAACTAACAGAATTACTTGGCGGAACAGATAGCAAAATAAATATCTCACCAAATCCACCAACAGTAATAATGCTAGTTGGATTACAAGGTGCGGGAAAAACAACGATGGCAGGAAAACTTGCAAACTATTTAAGAAAACAAGGCAAAAAGCCATTAATGGTAGCATGTGATGTATATAGACCAGCAGCTGTAAAACAATTACAAGTAGTGGGTGCACAGCTTAACATTCCTGTATATGCGGAAGAAGGAAGCAAAGACGTAGTAGGAATATCAAAAAGAGCAATGAATGTAGCTATGTCTAAATTAAATGATGTAGTAATAATAGATACAGCAGGACGTTTGCAAATAGATGAAGCTTTAATGCAAGAATTACAAGACGTAAAAAAAGCAGTAAGACCACACGAAATCCTACTTGTAGTAGATTCAATGACAGGTCAAGAAGCAGTAAATGTTGCAGAATCTTTTAACGAAAAAGTTGGAATAGATGGAGTTGTACTTACAAAACTAGATGGTGATACACGTGGTGGTGCGGCACTTTCAGTAAAAAAAGTAACAGGAAAGCCAATAAAATTCATAGGTGTTGGTGAAAAGTTAAACGAACTTGAGGAATTTCATCCAGACAGAATGGCATCAAGAATTTTAGGAATGGGAGATGTTTTGTCAATTGTAGAAAAAGCAGAACAAGCCCTAGACCTAGAAGAGGCAGAAAAATTAGAAAAGCAACTACAAAAAAATAAATTTGACTTAGATGATTATTTAGCACAATTAAGACAAATCAAAAAAATGGGTTCAGTATCATCACTTTTAAAAATGTTACCAGGTGCAGACAAATTAAAGGATGTAAAAGTAGATGATAAAGAATTTATAAGAATAGAGGCAATAATAACATCAATGACAGCAAAGGAAAGGAAAAATCCATCAATATTAAATGGAAGTAGAAGAAAACGTATTGCCAAAGGAAGTGGAACTCAGGTCCACGAAATAAACAAATTTATGGAATCTTTTGAAATGACACAAAAAATGATGAAACAGATGAAAACAAAAGGTGGTATGAAACGTATGATGAAAGGACTAAAACTTGATCAAATGGATGAATTCAAAGACCTAATGTAAGTTTTAAAAGACCATTAAAAAGGTTTTAAACTTAAATTATACGATTAAATTGATATTAAACTTAAAATATAAATAATAGATGCTTTAACATCAAAGTAAAAAACAAAATAAAAGCATCAAACAATTAGGAGGTGAACAAAAAATGGTAAAAATAAGACTACAAAGAGAAGGAAAGAAAAAAGCTCCTTTTTATCATATAGTAGTAGCAGACTCTAGAAGTCCAAGAGATGGTAAAATAATCGAACAAATCGGTACTTATGACCCAATGACAGAACCATCAACAATCGTTTTAGATAATGCTAAAGTTGAACAATGGATAAAAAATGGTGCTAAACCAACAGAAACAGTTAAGAAATTAATTGAAAAAGCATCAAAATAATTAAAAAGGAGGATGTATTAATTCTTATTAATACAAACTAAAAAATGAAAGAAATTTTAAATACAATTATCGTAAATTTAGTAGACGACAAAGATGCTGTTGAGGTAAATGAAATAAATGGAACACAATCAGTTGTTTTTGAAGTTAAAGTTGCTGAAAACGATATGGGAAAAATAATAGGCAAGCAAGGTAGAATTGCTAAATCTATAAGAACAGTAATGAAAGCAGTAGCAAGTAAAGAACATAAAAAAGCAACTGTTGAATTTATAGGGTAATTTGAAAAAATTGCTAAAAGGAAAAATTATGAAAAAAGAAAAATTAGAAATCGGTCAAATAGTAAATACATTTGGAATAAAAGGATTTGTTAAAATTTATCCTTATGTGGATGATATAACAAGATTTGATGATTTAAAAACAGTATATATAAGTACAAAAAAACAAGAAACAAAATTAGAAATTGAAGAAATAAAATATCAAAAAAATATGGTACTTGCAAAATTCAAGGGAATAGATACTGTAGAAAATGCAGAAAAATTAAGAAATAGCTATGTGAAAATAGACAGAAAAGATGCTATTAAACTTGAAGAAGGACAATATTTTATAGCAGATTTACTTGGTTTAGATGTATTTTTAGACACAGGTGAAAAACTAGGTATTTTAGACGACATTTTTAATAATGGAAGTACAGATATATATGTTGTAAAAAATGAATTAGGCAAACAATTTTTATTGCCATACATAGATGAAGTTATAAAAAACATAGACTTAGAAAATGAAAAAATAACAGTACATATAATAGATGGATTAATTTAAAACTAAATGGAGGAGAAAATGAAATTTGATTGTTTAACACTTTTCCCAGAAATGTTTGAGGCATTAAACCAAAGCATTATAGGAAGAGCAAAAGAAAAAAATCTAATAGAAATAAATTTAATAAATATTAGAGATTTTTCAAAAGATAAACACAAAAAAGTTGATGATACTCCATATGGTGGTGGAGCTGGAATGGTAATGAAGGCAGATGTAGTATATGATGCATATAAATCTGTAAAAGATGAAAATGCAAAAGTAATATATATGTCACCACAAGGGAAAACACTAAATCAATCCAAAGTAGAAGAATTATCAAAACAAGAACATTTAATAATATTATGTGGACATTATGAGGGCATAGACCAAAGGGTAATTGATAAAATAGTTGATGAAGAAATTTCTATTGGAGATTATGTCTTAACAGGCGGAGAACTACCAGCAATGGTTTTGATTGATGCAGTTTCAAGATATAATGAAGGAGTTTTATCCAAAGAATCAATAGAAGAAGAATCATTTTCAAATCGGATTATTAGAATATCCGCAGTATACAAGACCTGAGGTTTTTGAGGGAGTAAAAGTTCCAGAGGTTTTACTTTCTGGAAACCACAAGAATATTGCTAAATGGAGAAATGAACAATCAATCCAAATTACACGTGAAAAAAGACCAGATTTATTAAAAAATGAAGTACCAAGCCAAAAATAGATGAATGGTACCGCTCATGAAGTAAACTATTGTCTAAGATTAAGCTTAGCGACAATAGAAATTTAAGGGAGGAATTTTAAAATGGATATAATAAAATCTATTGAACATGAACAATTAAAAGCAAAAATTCCAGATTTAAAAGTAGGAAATACAGTAAGAGTTCATGTTAGAATCAAAGAAGGAAACAAAGAAAGAATCCAAGTTTTCGAAGGAATTATAATAAAAGTTCAAGGTGCAGGAGTTAACAAAACATTCACAGTAAGAAAAATATCTTATGGTGTTGGTGTTGAAAAAACATTCTTAATTCACTCACCATTAGTTGAAAAAGTTGAATTAGTAAGAGTAGGTAAAGCTAGACGTGCTAAATTATTCTATTTAAGAGATAGAGTAGGTAAAGCTGCTAAGACTAAAGAAGTTGCAGGAGCAAGAATTGAAAACAAAGAAATCATCATAAAAGGTGAAGAAGCACCAGTAGCTGAAGAAGTTGTAGAAGCTCCAGCAGAAGTAGCTGAAATAGTAGAAGCTCCAGTAGCAGAATCTACAGAAAATAAAGCTGAATAATAGGAGAATATTATGAGAATTAGATACAAAAAATGGGCAAGGCCAGAACTAGAAGCAAGTCCTTTTTATGTAGATAATCCTGAAGAAGAAAGAGGAAAGTGGAGGAAATTATATAAAAATCCAACACTTCCTCTTTATTTAGAATTAGGATGTGGAAAAGGATATTTTATAGCAAATTTGGCAAGTGAGCATAAAGATGTAAATTATATAGCAATAGACTTGGTAGATGCAATGCTAGGATTGGCAAAAAGAAATGTCGAACAAATATATAAAGAAAAAAATCAAGAAACAGATAATATATTTTTAACAAGATTTGATATAGAAAGAATCAATTTGATTTTATCTGATGAAGATAAAATTGATAGAATTTATATTAATTTTTGTAATCCGTGGCCAAGAGGAAAACATCACAAAAAAAGGCTTACACATACAAGACAGCTTGAAAAATATAAGGAATTCTTAATCAAAGACGGAGAAATCTATTTTAAAACAGATGATGATAATTTGTTTTTAGATAGTTTGAATTATTTTGAGGAAGCAGGTTTCGAGATTGTGAAGAAAACTTTTGATTTGCATGAAGAGGTTGATTTTTGGGAGAATATCGAAACTGAGCATGAGAAGATGTTTTCAGAGCAGGGAATAAAGATTAAGGCTTTGGTTGCTAGGTTGAATTAAGATTAAATAATCAAAGTTAGATAAATATGGCAAATTTCTAGATGACCTAGTTTTATATTTGTCAAAAAATGTCGAACGATTTTTAGAAAAATTAATTAAAAACTATTGCAATTATAAAAAATAATGTATATAATAATATTGTAATTCAAAGAACTCACAAGTTGGAAGTTACAAAAAACAGGCACCATGGAGTAATGCCTGTTTTTTGCTATTTCAATGAAATACATCAAAAATAGCTTTAAGTACTTGAGCTATTTTCAAAATTATTTTTAAGCAGCCTAAAATCTTATGTAGAAATTTTGCAATAACATTTGTACTTTTTTTCTTTTGCTTCGTTTTCTTCAAAGCCCTCACCTCCTTTCGCCGGAAGTTATATAGATTATACAACAAAATATTTTAAAAATTTGTCGAAATCTGTCACAAAAATCAAAAAAATAAAAATAGCCATAAATTCAAAACTCTTGCATATAAATAGAAAGAGGTGTTAAAAATGGCATATTCAGAAAGAGAACTACTTGCAAGGATAGTTCAATGTGAGGCAGGTCGGAGAAGGTGACAATGGAATGAAAGCAGTAGCAACTGTAATAATGAACAGAGTTAATGTATCAAGTGGAGAATATTCAAGAATATCGCAAGGGGGAAGTGTAAGAAACATAATATATCAACAGGGACAATTTGATTGTGCAAGAGAAACAATAGGTGGAAGATATAACTCTCAAAATATATACAACATGACTCCAACAGATATACACTACCAAATAGCAGATTGGGCTCTATCTGGAAACAGATTAAACGAAATAGGAGAATGCCTATGGTATTTAAACCCTTTTAGACCAACATGTAATCAAACATTTCCGAGTAACGGTTCTGGAACATTGCATACAAGATTTGGTAACCACTGTTTTTATAGGCCAACATCTCTATATGATAATACATAAATAGAAAGGAGATTTTGAAAGCTATGTCAGAATTAGACCAAGAGCAAAGGCAAGAAAAACCAGAGGATAGAAATGTAAATATGAATCAAAATTCACCGGAAATACTTACAAATACTATTTATACACCAGCATTTTTAAGACAGCAAATAGGAAGGCTTATGAGAGTGGAATTTTTAATAGGAACAAACAATATGACAGATAGAATTGGAATTTTGGAAGATGTTGGAGCAAGTTATATTTTACTTCGTTCTTTCGAAAATGATAGTTTAGTTTATTGTGATATATATTCAATTAAGTTTATTACTATTTCTACAACTGGAGTTTATGGTACTATGAACAATTTTCAAAATATGGGTGGAACAATGAACAATGGTGGTCCTATGATGAGAGGACCGATGATGTATTAAAGTATTTTGGAGAAAATTTTGAAATGGGGACGGTTCCTTTTTTAAAAAGGAACCGTCCCCATTTCAAAAAATTACAACTTTATAAAATTATAATCAACACTACTATTTAAAGTTAAGCTACCATCATAAACTGTAGAACTCTCAGTAGATAAAGGAATATTCAAAATAAAAGGACAAGAATAAACTTCATCTAAATTATTAGTAATATTAATAACAAAGCTAAGTTTACAAGCAATAGAATTTAATGTAATACCACATCTTTTAAGTAAGGTTCCATCATAAGATATATGTGACATATTATCTGTTAAAGTATAATTAGATTTCAAACCAGAATTTACATAGCAAAGTGTAATAGGATTTGCACAATTGTTATATAAAATAGGTTTTGAATAGTCAATTTCATCCTCAGAAGAAACTTCAAAATCCAAATTATTCTCTATTTTTTTAGATTCATCAAAACTATTATTTGCAAAATCGTTAATATTTTTAAAATAAAGGTTAGGCGTTCCAATAGATGGCTGTAGGCTAAATGAAATATTTGATAAGCTTACACTTTTTAGGGTATTTTTTGCATTGTAATTTCCATCATTTACATTATTATTTATAAAGATTGCGATATCTGTATATTGATATAAATCATTTATTGTAAAAGATGAATTTGCATTTATTTCAGATTTTGCATTTGCACTGCTAAAGTAGACGATTTTGTTTACTGAAAATGGTGATGTTAAGTCTACATTTAATGCATTTTCCATTGCTTTTGTACTCTTTAAATTTTGAGCAAATGATTTTATTGATAAAAAGCTCAAAAAAAATAATAGTAAAATAAGTAGTGTAAGTACGACATAAAATATGTATTTTTTCTTAGGCATTTTTGCTCCTCCGTTTCATTTGTATTATTATATTAAATAATAGTATAAAATATTAATAAAGTCAATAAATTTGCTTGCATAAAAGGCAAAAACAATATATAATAAAAAAGCACAAAAACGAGTACATAAAGAAAAGGAGGTTTTATTAAAATGAAAATATTATTAAAAAATGCAAGAGTAGTAGACCACAAAAATAAATTAGACGGAAAAATGGATATATTATTAGAAAACGATAAGATATCAAAAATATCAGAAAAAATAGAAGAATCAGTAGACCGAGAAATTGATTGTACAAATTACATAATAATTCCTGGAATGATAGATATGCACTGTCACCTAAGAGAACCTGGGTTTGAGTATAAAGAAACAATAGAAACAGGTTCAAAAAGTGCGGTAGCAGGAGGATTTACAACAATTTGTCCAATGCCAAATACAAAACCAGTACCAGATAATGTAGAAACATTAAAAATGATTATAGAAAAGGCAAAAGCAGTAAACTTATGTAATGTGCTTCCATTTTCATCAATAACAAAAGGTGAAAAAGGTGAAGAATTAGTTGATTTTAAGGCAATGAAAGAAGCGGGAGCAATCGCATTTTCAGATGATGGAATTCCAGTTGTAAACTCAAAAGTAATGAGAGAAGGGATGATAAAAGCAAATGAGGTTGGTTCATTTACATCAGCACATTGTGAGGAAAAATCTGTTGCCAAAGGTGCGATAAATGCAGGCAAAATTGCTGAAAAATTAGGAGTAGAAGGAGTTTTACCAGAGGCAGAGGAAATAATGGCAGCTCGTGATGCAATAATTGCTGAAACAAATGATATACACGCACACATCTGTCATATTAGCACAAAAACATCAAAAAATATGATAAGAGATGCTAAAAAAAGAGGAGTAAAAATTACTTGCGAAACTTGCCCACATTATTTCTCATTAACAGTAGATGAGGTTCTAAGAAAAGGAACAAACGCAAAAATGAACCCTCCTTTAAGAGAAGAAAAAGATAGATTAGCTATTATAGAAGGATTAAAAGAAGGGACAATAGATTGCATAATAACAGACCATGCACCACATTCAGAGGAAGAGAAAGCAAAGAGTTTAGCTGATAGCCCAAACGGAATCATAGGATTTGAAACAGCTTTATCTTGTGAAATTATGAATTTAATAGACACTGGAGCCCTAAATTATGATGATTTAGTTAGAGTAACATCATATAATCCAGCAAAATTACTAGGATTAAATACAAAAGGAGCAATTGAAGTTGGTTTTGATGCAGATTTAACAATATTTGATCCAAATAAAGAATATGTTTATACAAAAGATATGATAGTTTCTAAAGCTAAGAATTCACCTTTTATAGATGAGAAAATGAAGGGAAAAGTTGTGTACACTATTGTTGGTGGAAGAGTAGTGTATGAAGAAAAATAAAAGAAAGGACGCAAAAAAATGGAACATAAAATAGTACCAATTACAGTATTAACAGGATATTTAGGAGCAGGAAAAACAACACTTCTAAATTATGTATTAAACAATCAAGAAGGCTACAAAGTAGCAGTAATAGTAAATGATATTGGTGAGGTAAATATAGACGAAAAATTAATAAAAGATGGAGGATTCATCAAAGAAGAAGACAAAGGAAATGTAGTACCACTATCAAATGGATGTATATGTTGTACATTAAAAGAAGACTTAATGAATCAAATAGTAGACATCTTAAAAACAAGAAAATTTGATTATATTTTAATAGAAGCAAGTGGAATATGTGAACCAATGCCAATTGCACAAACAATTATGGCATTAGAAGATTCAACTATTCAATATGGTTTGCCAAAACTATGTAGATTAGATAATGTAGTTACAGTTGTTGATGTTTTAAGACTAGCAACAGAATTTGGATGTGGGGATTATTTGGTAAAAGAAGATATCGAGGAAGAAGATATAGAAAATCTATTAATCCAACAAATCGAATTTTGTAATACAATCATCTTAAATAAAGTTGATGAAATAGAGCCAGAACAATTAAAAAGAGTTAAAGCAATAATAAGAGAGCTTCAACCAACTGCAAAAATTATAGAAACAAACTTTGGTAAAGTTGATTTTAAAGAAATTCTAGATACAAAGAGTTTCGACTTCGAAAAAGTTGCAAGTTCAGCAGGATGGATAAAAGAGCTTGAAAGAGATGACAATGAGAATATGGACGAGCACGAAGAACATCATGACCATCATCATGAACATGAAGAGCACGACCATGAACATGAAGAAGAACACCACGGACACGAACATCACCACCATCATCACGAACATAATGATGAGGGTGAAGCAGAAGAATATGGAATATCAACATTTGTATATACTTCAAGAAAACCACTAAGAGAAAACAAATTTGATGAATTTGCTAAAAATCTACCAAGAAATGTTATAAGATGTAAAGGCTTAGTTTGGTTTTCAAATGATAATGAAATGTCATATTTATTTGAACAAGCAGGAAAACAACTTTCACTTTCAGAAGCGGGATATTGGTTAGCAACAGCACCAAAAGAAGAATTAGAGCAAATGGTTAAGGCAAACCCAGAGATTATGAACGATTGGGATGACGAAGTTGGAGACAGAATTACAAAGCTTGTTTTCATTGGACAAAATATGGATAAAGAAAAAATTAAAAAAGATTTAAAAGATTGTGAGTAATTTTTCGGATTGGGGACGGTTCCTTTTCCGAAAAAGAACCGTCCCCAATCCGAAATTTTTGTGAAAGGAACCAGTCCCAACGAAAAAAGTATTGAAAATAAAAAAATTTATGTTATAATGTAACAAAAAAACGAAAGGAAGATAAAGAAAAATGGAAGAAATATACATATTTGGACACAAAAATCCAGATACAGACACAATTTTATCAGCTTTAATATTAGAAGCTATTGAAAAAACAATGGGAATTTATAAAACAAAGGCATATAGATTAGGTGAGGTAAACAAAGAAACTCAATATGCATTAGACTATTTTGGGGTAAAAGCACCAGAATTATTAGAAGAAGTTGAAGAAGGAAGACAAGTTATGCTTGTAGACCACAACGAATTTGGTCAAAGTGTAAAAGGAATAGAAAAAGCAAAAATAATAAGAGTTGTTGACCATCATAAAATTGCTAATTTTGAAACAAAAGAGCCACTATTTTATATGGCAATGCCTGTTGGTTGTACAGCTACAATCTTAAGAGATATGTGCAAAGTAAGTGGCATAAAATTAGATAGAATTACAGCTGGACTTATGTTAAGTGCAATAATATCTGATACATTATTATTAAAATCACCTACAACAACAGAAAAAGATAAAGAAACAGCTGAAGAGCTTGCAAAAATTGCAAATGTAGATTTGAATGCTTATGGAATGGATATGCTAAAAGCAGGAACAGATTTAAGTGACTTCACACCAGAACAATTAATAAATATCGATTCAAAACCATTTTGCACAAAAGGTGTAAAATATCAAGTAGCACAAGTAAATACAGCTTCAATAGATAATGTTATGAAAGACAAAGAAAAAATTGAAGAAGCTATGGCTAAATTTATGCATGAAAACGAAGAAGATTTATTTGTATTTTTAATAACAGATATAATCTCAAATAATTCACAAGTAATAGCACTTGGAAGACAAGATATTGTAGAAAGAGCTTTTGATGTTGAAATTAAAGAAAATACAGCATTTTTATCTGGTGTTGTATCTCGTAAAAAACAAGTTGTACCTAGAATAGATAGTTTTATAGGATAAAGATGGAGGTAACACATTGGAAGAAGAAAAAATAAATAGATTAAAAGAAGCTATTGAGTGGATATTATGTATTGTAATAGCACTTGTAATTGCAATTTTATTTAGATATTATATAGGAACACCAACAATAGTAAAACAGCCATCAATGTATCCAACATTAAAAGAAGACCAAAGACTTTGGTTAAATAGATTAGATAGAACAACTAAAAAAATGCCTAAAAGAGGAGATATAATAACATTTGAGGCACCATCTACAACAACACTTTCATTAGAAGAAAAAAATGAAAGTGTAATTGCAAGATATGAAAATGAGCCAACAAATATATTTAGTAAATTTTCATATTATGTATTGGAATTGAACAAAATAAGTTACATAAAAAGAGTAATAGGATTACCTGGTGACCATATTTTAATAGAAGAAGGAAAAGTATATGTAAATGGTGAGCTTTTAGAAGAAAGCTATTTACAACCAGGAGTAGTAACTGATAATGGAAAAGGATATTGTACAGACTTAACAGTTCCAGAAAATACAGTATTTGCAATGGGAGATAATAGAACTCAAAGTACAGATTGTAGAAGCTTTGGATGCATTCCATTAGAAAAAATTGAAAGTAAAGTATGGATTAGAATTTGGCCATTAAATTTATTTGGAAAAATAGATAAATAGGGAGTAAAGAATTGTTTGATAAAATTTTAGGAAATGATAAAATAAAATTTGAATTAATAAATTCTATAAAATCGGGAAAATATTCACATAGCTACTTATTTTTAGGAATATCTGGAATAGGTAAAAAAATGATAGCAAGAGAATTCGCCAAAATGATACTATGTGATGGTGAGGAAAAGTACTGCAATAAATGCAAATCTTGTTTAGAATTTGATTCAAACAATAATCCGGATTTTACAGAAATTGTGCCAGATGGAAACAATGTAAAAATAGAACAAATAAGAGAAATGCAAAGAAAGATTGTAGAACAGCCTATTATATCAACAAAAAAAGTATATATAATAGATGATGCAGATACAATGACAAGAGAGGCTCAAAACTGTTTATTAAAAACCTTAGAAGAGCCTCCAGAATTTGCAAATATTATATTAATAGGGTCAAACGAATCAAGTTTTTTAAGTACAATAAAATCAAGATGTACTATAATAAAATTTAATCCAATTTCAGATGAACAAGTAAAAGGATATATAAAAGAAAAATATGAACTACCAGAAATTTCAGAAAGTATAATTTTAGCATCATCTGGAAGCATTGGAAAAGCAGAAATTTTAAAAGATAAGCAAGAACTATTTAGTTCAATAGACAAAGTAATAAATAATATTGAACAAATGGATTTAATAGATACCTTAAAAAATGCAGATATAATTTACAAATCACAAGAAGATAAACAAGATATATTAGAATATATAAATATTATTCTATTTAAGAAAGCAAAGCAAAATCAAAAATATTTAAATTGTATAAATATTGTAGAAGATACCAAAAAAAGACTACGTGCAAATAGCAATTATAATATGACAATTGATAATATGATTATGACAATATGGGAGGAAATACATTGAAAAACATAGTTGGAATAAGATTTAGAAGGCTAGGTAAAATATATTTCTTTAATCCTCAATATCTAATATTAAAAAAAGATGAAATGGTAATAGTAGATACTGATGAAGGTGAGGAAATAGGAAAAGTTGCAATTCCAAATAGAACTTTAGATGAGGAAAAAGTTCAAAAAGAATTGAAACGTGTACTTAGAATTGCAAATGAAAAAGATTTAAAACATTACAAAGAATGCCAAGAAAAGGAAAAAGAAGCGTTCAAATATTGTAATAAAAAAATAAAAGAATATGGCTTAAAAATGAATTTAACAGATGTAGAATTCAAATTTAACAATTCAAAAGTACTATTTTACTTTACTGCTGATGGAAGAATAGATTTCCGTGAGCTAGTAAAAGACTTAGCAGCAGTATATAGAACTAGAATTGAATTAAGGCAAATAGGTGTTAGAGACGAAATAAAACGTCTTGGCGGAAATGGTGTTTGCGGAAGACAGCTTTGTTGTTGTTCATTTTTAAGTGATTTTGAAACTGTATCTATAAAAATGGCAAAAGACCAAAATTTGTCATTAAATCCATCAAAGATATCTGGTAATTGTGGTAGACTTATGTGTTGCTTAAAATATGAGGACGAAGTTTACCAAGAAAAAATGAAAAGATTACCACATATTGGTGCAATTGTTAAAACACCAGATGGAGTAGGTGAAGTTGAATCTGTTGAGACTTTAGCCGAAAGAGTTAGAGTTAAGTTTAAAAATGATGACGATTATAGCAAAAAGAAATATGATATGAAAGATATTAAAATTATAAAAGATACTCAAAAAGAGGCTATTGACGAAGAAGAAGAAAAGCATAAAAAAGAGCTTGAAGAGCTAGAACGAATGGAAAATGAAGATAAAAAAGGAGGTGGAAATTATGGCATTTAGAATTGATAAAGAAAAATGTATAGGATGCGGAGCTTGTGTAGATGCTTGCCCTATGGGATGTATAGCTATTGGAGAAGATGGTAAAGCAGAAATCGATGAAGATATATGCATTAGCTGTGGTACTTGTGCAGCTGTTTGTCCAGTTGGAGCACCAGAGGATGCAGAATAATTTTGGATTGGGGACGGTTCCTTTTGCGAAAAATGTTCGTTTGGGACCGGTTCTTTTGTGAACAAATCCCACCCAGAGAACTATTGGTATTAGTTCTTTGGGTGGGATTTGTTTTATTTAAGGAGACCTTTTTGAATTATTACAAAAATATAATGAGTTTAAATTAGTAGTATATACGAAAATATCTCCGAAGTAATTATTAAAAGTACTTAAAAAGATGTATTGTTACAGCAATTTTATATTTATGATACATTTGCTAAAACATGTTGAATTGGGGCAACTATAATGCTAGAATTAAAATAGATGCATAATGTGAATATATTTAGGAGGTATAAAATGAGAGTAGATAAGGATAAAAAAGGTATTACATTGATTGCGTTAGTTGTTACAATTGTAGTTTTGTTAATTTTAGCACGGTGTTAGTATTAGTATGCTAACTGGCCAAAATGGAATTTTAACAAATGCGGCAAAAGCAAAAGAAAATACAGAGGCTGCGTCAGACCTAGAATTTTTACAGACAAAAGCTTATGAAGCTGTAACAAATT